>Ga0222712_10000171_pt1 | contig 93295 bp, 88 predicted proteins | sample C33_657DmetaG_FD_165043 | JGI IMG/M metagenome (GOLD analysis project Ga0222712, IMG submission 165043) | Estuarine water microbial communities from San Francisco Bay, California, United States - C33_657D | ecosystem: Environmental > Aquatic > Marine > Unclassified | place: USA: California... | reverse complement strand
AAAGACATCGTTGATCCAAGGGCAGTCATTGCACAGCAGAAGACAATGCGCACCACGATGGAAGCCAAAATGGAAGTCGTGCAGCAAAAGTGGCTCGCTTTCTGGGATGGCTTGTCAACGCCACAAAAAACGACGCTTTCAAACTATATGAAGTCTAAGCACGCTGCACACACGCAGAAAAAACCTGCGGCTGCGAAGGGTTAACGCTACAAGAAAGCCCGCTTCGTGCTGAGACCGATCGTCAGTGATTGCTCTCGTGCCCGAAGTAGGCTTGCTCTAATCGTTGCGGCAAGTTTGGTTCGCTTGTCTGCGCCTCAAGTACGATTCGCCCTTGAACGAGCGCATACATCCGATCAGAGGCTGCGAGCGCTTTTTCCATCAACTGCTCAACCAGTAAAACGGCGGTCCCTAGTTTGCGCAGTTGCGCGACAACGTTCAAGACGCGATCGACCAAGACGGGTGACAGACCAGCTGAAGGCTCGTCTAGCATCAGTAAACGTGGACGCCTGACAAGGCCTTGCGCCACGGCCAGCATTTGTTGCTGCCCACCACTCAGCGCGCCGCCCCGTTCGTGACGCTTGGCGGCGATCTCTGGAAAATAAGTCAGGGCTTCATCCACGCGGGCAGCGCGTTCACCACGTGGCAAGTCGTAGCCGGCAAGTAATAGATTATCGTTGACTGAAATTTGCGTGAAGACACGATGGCCTTCGATCACATGGATTAGGCCAGCCGTTGCCGCTTGCCTGGGCGTGACTTGTTTAAAAGGCTTGCCATCAAACGTGACCGAACCTGCCGTAACGGGCAGCAGCCCTGACAGAGCGCACAACAGCGTCGACTTGCCCGCACCGTTAGGCCCTAACAAACAAACGACTTCGCCAGCCGCGATGTGTAGATCAACGCCGTGCAAGACTTGAATCTTGCCATGCCCTGATTCAAGCTTTTCAACAGAGAGTAGAGGTTGTTGTTTCATATCAGCCGCCGAGGTAAGCATTGACGACCTCCTTGTGTGCCCTAATTTCGTCGGGGGTACCCGCCGCTAAAATTTTTCCTAGATTTAACACTGTGACGTCATCGCAGATTGCAAAGATGAGATCGACATGGTGTTCGACAAGTAAGACACCCGTGCCGCAGGCACTGATGGCTTGTATCAAGGCGCCGAGTTTGTTGATTTCATCACTCGATAAGCCTGCAGCAGGCTCATCGAGCATTAAGAAATCAGGCGCAATCATCAAAGCTCGTGCAATTTCGATGAAACGCAATTCACTATGTTGCAGTCGATCGGTTCTGACGTGCGCTAACGAACCTAAGCCGACGACGGCCAACAAGGCGAGAGCTCTATCCTTGAGCGCCTTGCGCTCGGCTTTCTCTTTCGGCATCGCAAGAAGTGCTTCAAGAAAGTTAGCCTTGCCTTTTGTGGCGCCGCCAATCATCACGTTCTCAAGCACCGAGATCTCACCGACAATACGCGGGGTTTGGAACGTTCTGGCGATACCACGACTTGCGCGTAAATGCGGCAGACCAGTCGGCAAGGCCGTTTGCCCAAAGGTCATGGTGCCCTGATTGGGGCTGTAATAGCCAGAGATGACATTGAGGGTCGTAGTTTTACCGCTGCCGTTCGGTCCGATCAGGCCATGGATCTTGCCAGGCTTGACCTCTAACGTGACACCATCGATGGCGCGCACGCTTCCGAACGTCAGTACGATATCCTGTAGCGTCAGACTATTATTACTTGAGCGATTGTGTGGATTCAAAGCAGCGAGCATTTGTGTTTCTGGCGCGACAGTACGGTGCTTGGCCAAAGGTCTGCGATTGTTGAAATCCAGCAACACTGCGATCCCGCCAGGCATTGCCAGCACAATCACGAGCAGCAAGAACGCATATAAAAATGTTGACCAAGCTGCCAATGGTGCTGCAATCTCAGGCAAAATCACCAGAATGATTGTGCCAATCATCGGGCCATAAATCGAACCACGGCCACCAATCAGAATCGAGATAAAAAATAGTAGAGATAGTTCAAAGGTGAAGGCGTCGGGCGTGACATACGTTTGCAAACCTGCAAATAAGCCACCTGAAAAAGCCGCTAGAGCGCCTGCCAAAATAAAAACGGGAATCAGTAGGTGGCTTTTTGAAATGCCACAAGCCTCAGCGGCCACCTCGGCGTCACGCACCGCGATTAATCCACTACCAAAACGACTGCGCGCGATATTGGCGGTGAGCCATGTGCAGACAGCAGCTAGCCCTAAACACAAGTAGTAAAAGCCTAGATTGTCATCAAAGGGTGCTGGCATTTCTGGGCCAGGTATGCCAATACCCCCGCCCGTCACGCTTTGCCAAGCAAGCGCAATTTGTGTCACGATCGTTGCGAAACCAAGCGTGGTCATTGCGAAATAAAAGGTACGAAGCCGCAAGGCGGGTAAGCCAACGATGACGCCAAAGATCGCACCCATCACAGAGGCAATAGGCAAAGCAAGCCATACTGAGATGGGATCGAATACTTTTCCGGCTGTTAAAACGCTTGTTGTGTAAGCACCAATCGTGAGCAAGGCGACATAACCGATCGCGAGTTGCCCAGCAAAGCCAACCACGAGGTTTAAGCCAGAGATCAACACCCAATAGATGGCGGCGCGTGTACCGATCGATACCCAGTAGTCATTGCTGACGAAGGGCAGGCCGACCGCAAGCACAATAGCGGCCAGAAGCCAAAAGACTTGCGTACGGACGGATTGCTGCTTCGCTAATATTGAAACCTGCGCGCTAATCGCAACCTCTGCGCTATTCGCTGTTGTCTGAGTGCTCATTACACTCTCCTTGCGACAGCAGAGCCAAACAGACCTTGCGGGGCGGCTAGCAAGACAACAATAAATAGTGTGAAGACCGCAACCGAGGCAAAGATTCCGCCGACTAGAAAATTAGCCGCTTGTTGAAACAGGCCTAAAATTAGGCCACCAATCACGGCGCCGCGGTTATTACCCAAACCGCCCAGTGCGACTGGTACGAATCCATAAAAATTTAATAAGGCGCCGTTCGCAAAGAACGCCAGCAATAGCTCACCGCCAGAAAAGCCAGCGATACCACCTACAACTGCCGCGAGCATGTAACTTGCAACACGCAGATTTCGTTCGGGCAGACCTAAGGCTTGGGCCGCGAAGTTATCTTCTGCAACAGCGACAAAGGCGCGTCCGACGAGCGTGCGACGGTATAAGAATTCAAGGCCAATAATTGTGAGCGCGCAGGCAACAACGGGGATCCAGAATTTTTCATCCCAAACGCCTTCTCCCCACCCAACCAATTTTGGAAATGGTCTGGGTTCGGTACCCCATTCAATTGCGGTGACTTGCTGAATCATCAAGGCAAGTGCGAGTGTTGAAAGCACATACAAGTGCTGCTCAAGGCTCTTCAACACAGGCCGGACGGCAACGAGTTCTGTGATGTAGCCCAGGATGGCGCAGCAGACCAAGGTGGCCAAAAAGCCAACAATAATAGGCAGTCCAAGTTTCAAAATGAAGTACGAGCCAAACACGCCGCCAAGCATGCCAAGCTGCCCCGCGGTGAAACTCATCACCCGTGACGTTGAGTACATGGTGTTATAGGTAATACCAACGAGCGCGTAAATCGCGCCCGCCGCCAAGCCGGCGGCGAGAATCGATGCAAACATGTGTGCTTCCTGAAGGTTCGACTGACTTAGTAACCAGGTGCGAGTGCGAAGGTTCCGTTTTTCGCAGACCGTGCCTCAGACATGACGATTTCAGATGTTGAGTAGCCGTTGTGTTGGTCAAGAGAGTAGTTATAGGTACCGAAGTGCCCAGAGTACCCTTTGATTGAATTCCAGTACGCAACGATCCCTTCAGGCTTCGTTGACCCGCTCGCCCCAACTGCTTTAGCGATCAAATCAATTGCATCGGCGCCGCAGGCGACCCACCACAGCAAGGTGTCGTCTAGCTTGACCTTGGCTTTAAGTAGGTTAGCAACAAAGGCTTGTGTTGCTGGGGGTAAGTTACCCGCAGCATCATAGCTACAACTCTTGTAGCCAACCGCATAGACCTTGGCCCAGTTATCTGGCTTGTCGAGCAGCGGGGCAATTTCGCCTGAAGAGACCGAAGGGTGACCGACAAAGGACACATCCCAATTCATTTTTGCGCGAGTATTGAACATGCGCGAATACATACCGGTGCTCACACTCCAGACAACAATCACTTCAGCGCCGCTGTTTTTGGCTCGTAACATGTCAGGCGTTAGATCAGACTGCGTTGAGTCAATATTGGCTTGATACGTGACCGTAGCCCCCTCTCTTTTAAATGCTGCAACCGAGGCATTTACGGCGCTCACGCCATAGCCCGTCGTGTCACCAATCACCGCAATCTTTTTGAGCTTTAAGATGTTTAGGCAGTAGTGGCGTACCGCATCGTCCCACTGCGTGTTTGAGGGCGTAATGCGAAAGGCGTTAGGATATTTTTTGGTATCGATTAAGGTGTCGATGACGCAAGGATGAATATTGGGCATTTTGGCTTTCGCCATGATGGGGGTCACCGCCAACGATTCGCCAGAGTTGGTGGGCCCCCAAATTGCATGAACCCGCGCTTGGCTAATGAGCTCTTGCGTAGCGTTTACAGCCTTGGTTGGGTCGCCTTGCGTGTCGCGCGTGATGATTTCAATTTTTCTGCCACCCACTCCGCCGGCCGCGTTGATTGCGTTTGCGGCAAAATGAACGCCGCGATCAAAACCTGCAGCAGGTGCCGAGCTTGGGCCTGTCATCGCGACGAGCCAGCCGATTTTTATATTTTCAGTTTGTGCTAAGGCGATTCGAGGAAGAGACGAGGCTAAACCCATTGCGCCAACGCTCGCTACGAAATCTCTACGAGAAATACTCATTTGTCTTATCCTTTATATTTATTATTTAGACAGCTATTTGGTTCCCGTCTATGTGCGGGACGCCTGAAACGAGTATATCTATCGAATCTGTAAAAGACAACACTGCATTTGATCTATTCTTTTTGACAGTTGAATGAAGGTGATCGCAATTGCCGCAGTGCAACGAAACACTAAGCGATCGTTGCCCACGGTGATTGGTTTGTCTAAAGGCCGACCTATTGATCGCGAACTATCTTGGTTCGCGATCGCGCGTCAAACACCAAATCCTTAAGCGCGCGCCTTGGCTGCTGCGACGGTGTCTGCCCAGGAAGGCACGTCGACACCCGCCGCTGCGATTTCCATTGACACCATCGTGTAGTAACCGACAACGCATACGAGATCAGAGTATTGCTGGTCGCTCAGTAATGTTTTCGCGCGCTGAAAGGCGGCTGTGCTGACGCGCTTGGTCGTCAGCAGTTCGGTGACGAAGTCGTAAACGATATCTTCATCAGCCTGCAGCCCTGCAGGTTTACCGCCGCGCGGTAACGCGTCGACCACTGCAGGCGACACGCCGTCTCTGACAGCCCACTTGCTGTGTAAGCCCCATTCGAATTGAGACTCCATGTGGCGCGCGGTAAGCAAAATCGCAAATTCATTTAAGCGTGCGGGTAGTGAAGATTCATTGCGAAAATAATTACTAACGGGCGTAACTACCGCGGCAAATTTAGGCGAGCGCAAGGTCATCCAGTGATGTTTGGGCAAATCAGTTAATTGTGCTTGCCATCCTGAGCGATAGAGCTTCATCACCGCTTGTTGTTCGGGCGTGAGGTCCTCGGTTGCGATGGGGGTAAAGCGCACAGGTTCAAGCGGAGCGGTCGACATGGAAGTTTCCTTTAGAGAGACAGGCTAAGATACAGAAATAACGAAGTGCCTGATAACAAGCAATGGGTAACGGGCATCAAACAAAAGATATCAAACAAAAGATATTAATCATAAGACAATGGGTGAAATACTAGCCCAGAACAACAAGGAGCACATATGGTTATCACCGACGCACAGGTTCACCTCTGGGAGGCTCACCGCCCTGATCGCCCTTGGATGCCAGAAGATGTTGGGCACACCGTGATCATCGCTGGAGAGGGCGCGCGACCACACCGCGAAAAGCCTTTCGAAGCAGCAGAAATGACTGAGTTGATGGACGCGACTGGCGTATCACGCGCGATCATCGTGCCGCCATCCATGGTTGGAAGTAAAAATTTGACCGCGCTTGAGGCCGTACAAAATTACCCTGGTCGTTACGGCATCATGGGGCGCTTTGATCCTGAGGATCCAAACGCGCGTGGTTTGCTTGAAACCTGGCTCACGCAACCAGGCATGCTTGGTATTCGCATGACGTTTCACAAAGCGAAGTGGTCACGCTGGTTGGCAGATAGTTCACTGGATTGGTTTTGGGCGGGCTGTGAACGTCTTGGGATTCCGGTCATGGTGCTGATGTCTGAGCAACTTGATGTGTTAGATCGACTTGCAACGCGTTATCCAGATTTGAAACTTATTTTGGATCATATGGGTCGCAAAAGTGCCTTACGCGATGACGCCTGTTTTGCCGACCTCGACATTATGCTCAAACTGGCTCGGCATAAAAATCTGTCAGTGAAGGTGACGTCTGCGCCTGGCTACAGCACGCACCCGTATCCTTTTAAAAACATTCAGCCCTATTTGCAGCGCATCATTGAAGGCTTTGGGCCAGAGCGCTCGATGTGGGGTTCGGATGTCTCGCGACTACCTTGCACCTATGCGCAGTGCGTAAGCCTATTCACCCAAGAGATGAGCTTTTTAAAAGGAAAAGATCTCGAGATGGTGATGGGCGGGGCCTTAGCGAAGGTGCTGAATTGGCCCGCAGCCTAAACACTACAACCAAGTCTTTGCGCGCGAAGACACGCCACCGTCAATCGTAATAATTGTGCCGGTGGTGTAGCCCGACAAGTCAGAGGCCAAAAACGCAACCGCGTTTGCGATCTCTTCGACTTTGCCGGTACGGCCAAAAGGCATTGAGGCAACGAGTTGCTTCCATTTTTCAGCATCGCCCAACGTTAACTCGGCGCGTTTGCGTAAAAAATTATAAAGACGCTCGGTCAACACCGGGCCTGGGTTTAAACCCACGACGCGAATATTATGCTCAGGGCTGACAGAACCCAGTGAACGGGTGAGCGCCATTAGCGCAGCACAACCCGAGGTGCCCGCCAGATACGTTGAGGTTAGGTTTTCACCGGCGTGGCCAATCACATTCACGATGACGCCGGGTGTCTTGAGAGGTTTCCAGACTTGAAAGGCTAAGCGGGTCATGTTGATGTAGCCAAACACTTTTAGATCCCAACCATCGCGCCAGCTTTGATCATCAAAGTCTTCGATCGACCCTAGCGGCACGGCACCTGCGTTGTTGACCAAAATATCGGTGGTCGCAAGTCGGGTTCTCAATAACTCGACATTGGCCGGTTTGGTCAGATCTAGTGCAGTGAAAGACACCTCGACGTTAGACACCTTTTTGATTTCGTCAACAGCTGCTTCTAAATCACCGGCAGAGCGCGAAACGAGATGAACCGCACAGCCCTCAAGTGCGAGTGCTTTGGCCGCGCCAAAGCCCAAACCTTTTGAACCACCCGTGATTAAGGCGCGTTTGCCTGCGAGATGAAGATCCATACTGCCTCCTGAAGTTGCTGTCTCTAGCGCTAGGCGCTTTCTCTTTGATGATTGTTGATAATCTTACCCGAGATGTTGTGGTCAGCGCGACGATACGAATCATTTTGCATTGCGCAAAGCCAGCGCCTAGTGTAAAAAAGCCTTGTGGTGGTAGCGCGAGATTGCGGAGTAGAGATATCTAGCCTTCGCAAATTGATTGATGTCGTGACTGAAAAGAAAAATATGAGACAAAAACTACTGTTATGCCTGACCGCGGCGACATTGTTGCTCACCCAAAATGTGAGCGCGCAAAGTCAGTCTTATCCCAACAAGCCGATTCGAATGATTGTCGGCTTTGCGCCCGGTGGCTCTGCAGATATTTCAGCAAGAATTTTTGCTGAAGCGATGACGAGAGAGCTCAAAGAGACGGTCGTTGTCGAGAACAAAGGAGGTGCCGGTGGCAATATTGCTGCGGCAGAAGTTGCGCGTGCCGAGCCCGACGGCTACACAATTTTTTATGCGACTTCCGCAATTGTTTTAGGCCCCCTCTTGTACCAAAGTGTGAAGTACGATCCCTTTGTGGATTTTTCGCCCGTAATGTTGACGGCGACGAATCCTTTGGTGTTTTTAACGACGCCAAGTTTGGCGCCACGTTCGCTCAAAGAGTTTGTGGCGTATGCAAAAGCTCAAGGCAATATGAACTATGGCTCAAGCGGCGCGGGCACGATGACTCACTTGCCCGCTGCGGCCTTTGCACGAGAGTTTGGTTTAGAGTCTAGCCACATCGCCTACAAGGGCGAATCTCCAGCGCTGATCGATGTCGCCAGTGGTCGTACGCAGTTCATGATATCCACCTTAAGCGCAGCGGTAGCGATGTTGTCTGATGCGCGAGTGCGTGCCTTAGCGATTGCGGCGACGCAGCGCAGCCCATTGTTTCCGGATGTGCCCACTTTTAATGAGGCGCTGGGCACGACGGATTGGGTGATGGGCGCTTGGCAAGGCGTGGTCGTGCCCAAAGGCGTTGCCCCCGAGATCATCAAAAAGTTGAGTGGTGTGCTGGCGACTGTGTTGCAAGAGCCTGCGCTCAAAACCAAACTCGCTCCGCAAGGTACCGTGCTTTTAGGGGGTACGCCTGCGCAGTTCACTCAATATATGAAAGAAGAGCAAGTTCGCTGGAAAAAAATTATTACCGAGAGTGGCGCCAAGGTCGAATAGCTTATTTCAAATCCGAGAGTGGCGCGAAAGTTGAGTAGCTTATTTCATACCGATTTTGTTTTCTCGGATTAATTTCTCTAACGGCTTGGCCTCATCGACTAACATTTTTTCAAAGGCTGCTGTCGTCATTGGGGTGGGGGGTATCGCTTCGTTGGTGAGCCAGGTTTTCATGGCTGGCTCTTGAATGATTTGATTAATCTCTTTGTTTAACCGTGCGACTAAAGCCTCGGGTAGCCCTTTAGGTGCAAAGACGCCAAGCCCATCAATGAGCTTGACCCCAGGCACCGCCCGTTCATTGACAGTGGGCAGATTGGGCAATGTTGGTGAACGCTCGCCGTTTGTCAAAGCGACTGCTCGCGCACGATTGTCATTCACATAGGGCTTAGCAAAGAGCCAAGTCGCGAGCATCACATCAACCCGACCCCCAAGAAAATCCGCCATTGAGGCAGCCCCACCCTTGTAGGGGATATGGACCATATCCAGTTTGCCGAGCGTGTTCATTTGTTCGATTAAGAGATGATACGAGCTGCCAATGCCAACACTTGCGAAACTAATTTTTTGTGGATTCGCGCGCGCGTAGGCCACTAACTCTTCAATTGTTTTATAGGGTAAGTCTGGTCGTACCAGCATCACCACCGTCATTGGCCCGACAGCAGCCACGGGGGATAACTTATGTTGCGCCTCGGTGACCGAGTCAATCATGATGTTGCCATACGAGGTGAACAGGATGGTCGCCCCGTTAGGCTGTGAGTTCGACACAAAGGCAGCGCCGAGATTTGCGCCGGCACCTGGCTTGTTTTCAATTACCACGGGCACATTTAAGGCTGCACTCAGTTGATTGCCAAGGCGGCGGCCAACCGTATCAGTGATCGCACCAGGAGGGTAGGGCACAACCAGAGTCACCTGCTTGGTCGGCCACGCGGGTTCGTTTGCAGCCCAAGAGGTTTGAACGAGACAAGCTTGGATGAATACGAATACGAATACAAATGCGAGTTTGAGGCGTACGATCAAAGCGTGAAGCATGATTAACTCCTGAGGCCTAGCCACTTTTTGAATTGTTTAAATTTTGTTCGGATAATTGACCAGAGCAAGGTGTTTGCAGACAGAGCTTCGTTGGTCGGTTCAGGCGCTGGGCGTGCGGCTGCGGTTGCTGCACTGCTTTGGCCAGCCGTATTTGCGCTGGTCGCGCTTTCGCTGGCGGTCGCTGCTGTGCTTGGCTGTGGGGAGCCCTCGCTTGTCGGTACACTTGCCTCCTTGCTGAATTCTTCGGCGCAGCGTTGAGCAAATACATCCATCAACGCTTGCGTGACGGCGATGCCACCCGTGCTGCCGAAATCAGCCAACACACCGCCTAACTCGGCATCCGAGGTCAACGCCACGATGCTGGTTGGCTTGCTCGCAGAGGCATCGTCGCGTACGGTGTACACCACGTTGACCTCAGCACGTGCGCCAGCCCGCATGTCTGCTGCACCGCGCACGTGAAGCTTGCCTGTTAAAGACTCAAAGTCGACTGAGGCGGTAACTTTACCTTTGAACTTAATTTTTTTAGGTCCAAAGGCAACTAGCATGCCGCCTAGATAGTTGCCATCATCGTCGCGTCCATCGATGCTGGCGCCCGGCATGCACTTGACCATTCGCTCGACTTCAGCAAAACGCTCAAGTACTGCAAGGGGCTGACCCGGAACGCGAAACTCTCCTTCGAAGCGCATGCTTAGGCGCCTTTGTTTAGTCGACGCAAGAGGGGCGCGCGATTCTCACGGCCAAAATGTAGCTTGCCGTAGGGGTCGCTCATTTCGGAGGGTGACACGCGAGCATCGATGATGAATAAGCCACCGGCTTTGATGCCTCGCTCAATGGCAGGCGCGAGTTCAGCTTCAGAAGTGAGTCGTACGCCATCGCCACCAAAGGCTTTTCCGATCGCAGCAAAATCTGCCGACTGCCATTGCGCAAGCGACGGATCAAACCCTTTTGCTTTGAGCTTGTGCACCTCAGCACCGTAGCCTGCATCGTTCCAAATAATCAGTACCAGTTGAATCTTGTGTCGTGTGACCGTGTAGAGTTCTTGCAAGTTCATCATGACACTTCCGTCGCCTTCCATCGCAACGTGCGCACGCCCGGGATGCCCGACACTCACGCCGATTGAAAGAGGTAGCGCTTGGCCCACGGCACCAAAGTGATGCGAGAAGTGAACCAGAGCACCCTCAGGCAAAGCGGTGTACATCGCCGGAAACGAAAAATAATGTGCGGCACCGATGGTGAGCACAACATCTTTAGGCAAACCTTGCGATAGATTCTTTGCGAGTAGACGTGGATCCAGACCATCGGTTGGCTTGGTAAAGACGGCGGCTGGTGAGTTCAAAATGTCGCGCGTCGCTGCGGTACGAAAACCTTCTTTTTGTACCTTGCGGGCCTCAAGCAGCCTGCTTAAGGCAGCCGCGGTTTTCTTGGCATCACCACAGACGTACAGACCAGGGATCACGCCAATCTCATCTGGGGCTGCTTTGATGTCGATGCGTGCGACCTCGGCTGAAGGGAACATGAGACCGCCCTCAGCGGTGTAGTAACCCAACTCAGCGCCCAGCGCCAACACAAAGTCTGACTCGGCAAACAGGTGCTCGGCAGGTGCCGATGCGAAGGTGCCTGAAATACCCAAGTTGTATTCTTCGCCAAGAAACAGATCCTTGGCTTGCAGTGAGGTACCGACTAACGCACCAAGTTGCCCGGCGAGTTTAAGAATCTCGGGTTTCGCATTCGCACGTTGTGCGCCAAGGCCCGCAATAATCACAGGACGTTCGGCAGCGATCAGCTTCTCTAAGAGTGGTTGCAGAGATTCGTCGCTCGGGGCGCCAATCGGCGCAGGCAAGAAATTGGTCGAGGGCCGGTAGTCAAAATCCCAGTCAAAAGACTGCTCTTGCAGCGCCATATCCAAGTTGAGCACAACAGGGATGCGATGCACGCGCGCGGCATAAAACGCCTCGGCCATTTCGTCGGCTAAGTTATCGGCGCTGCTGATATCGTGAAACCGAGCACCACAGGCCTCAACAAAGCGTCGTTGATCCATGGATTGAATGTTGTTTTTTGCACCTGCAGCAATTTGCCCGGTAATGAGTACCATCTGCGAGCGATTACGCACGGCAATGCTCAGCGAGGTGCCAACTTGGGTCAGGCCAGGGCCACAGGTGATGGTGCACAAGCCGACTTGGCCTGTCGTGCGCGAGTAGCCATCCGCCATCGAGACGGCACCAGCCTCATTAAAAGAAGAGACGATATCGATTTTGCCCTGACGCCCTAAAGCGCCCCACAGCGACATATTGCCATCGCCCATCAGACCAAAGAGTGTTTTGCAACCCTCAGCAACCAAACCAACCGTGACGGCTTCAAAGACTTTCATGTGTGTCTCCTAGGTGACGCACCGCGGGTGGGTGCTTTGTATTTTTACCTATCATAGCAAGTAGATCTCTAGAAAAAACAATTAAATGCTTGTAGCATGGGCTCCAAGACCATAAACAATCTCGGAGACAGCAATGACTAAGAGTCGATATTTCGTTAAAGAAGCAGATGTCACCCCCTATAGCCCAGCCAACCATGGCGACACGGTCAACCGTCGTTTGATTGGACCTGAGACCGTGGGGGCTCAGCATCTCGAGGTGTTGTTAGGCGTGGTGGGCGGCAAGCTTGCCGGTGATGGCGGCGGCGCGTTACCGCATCGTCATCCCGGAATTGAGCAGGTTTGCTACATGCTGTCGGGTCGCGCACGGGCTGAAGTGGGCGGTGAAACGTGTGAACTAGGCCCAGGGGATTCGTGTTTTTTTCCAGCGAACGAAGTGCATGCGTTTACGCGCATTAGCGAAGAACCTGTGCGTGTATTGGTGATTTATTCGCCGCCCTACGGAGAGTCAAAAGAAAAGGGCATCGCCGCATAAGGCGGCTTTGCTTTTTGGTTGCCAGCGCTAAAGATACATCGACGACAGGTCGCCTGCGCGACCTTGTTCGATCAGGCTTTGCTTACTGCCCGAAAATACCGAGGCGCCTTGGCGCAACACGCACACGTCAGTGGATACCTTGAGTGCAATGGCCGCCATTTGCTCGCTCAGCATAATGGCGATGTTTGAACTCTTGGCAAAGTCGCTGATGAATTGATAAATTTGAGTCGTGATTAAAGGCGCAAGGCCAAGCGACGGCTCATCTAACAACAAGACGCGTGGCGAGCGAATCGTGGCACATGACAAGATCATCATTTGTTGCTGACCGCCGCTTAATAAGCCAGCGTGTATTTTTGCTTTTTCTGCCAAGATCGGAAAGCGAGCGTACACATCATCGACGGCGGGTTTAAGTAGCACTCGTCTTGTTCCAAAGCGCCAGGCCAGTCGTAAATTTTCTTCAACGGTTAAATGACGAAACAGGCGGCGACCTTCCATGGCATGGGCAATGCCCAAACGAGAGCGCTCGTGTGCTCCTAAGCGCGTGATGTCTGTGCCGTCGAGCTTGATCGAGCCTGAGGTGATGAGGTTTAAGCCCGAAATCGCCCGAAGCAACGAAGACTTACCTGCACCATTCGCACCAAGAATCGCCGTAATCAAACCGTCCTTCGCACCACCCGAAAAGTTTTTAACGGCTTTGATGGCGCCGTAGCTGACTGATAAATCAGTGATCTCAAGCATGCTGCACCTCATCGTCCCCGAGATAGGCCGCGATTACCTTTGGGTCTTGACGCATCCCGAGCATGTCACCTTTAAAGATAATCGAGCCACTATCGAGCACAACAACTTCGTCGACTAGGCCGGTTAAAAAGTCCATGTGATGCTCAATCAATAAAACCGTGATGCCCAGATGTTTGAGTTTGACGAGAATTTTGGCAAGCCGGGTCATCTCAACATCCGACAAGCCAGCTGCGGGCTCATCGAGCAAGATAATCTTTGGTCGCGCCAAGAGCGCTCTGCCAAGCTCAGTCATTCGTCTGTAGCCGTAAGGCAGACTTTCAACCGCTTGATCTGCAACCGCCTCGATATCCAGCAATTGCAAAATCTCGTTACATTGCTCTAGTGCTTGGGCCTCTTGCAGACGCACACGCGGCATTGATAAACCCGCTTCAAGCCAGGTGTAGTGCATGATGGCGTGCGCGCCCAACATAATATTTTCGCGAACGGTGAAATGAGGCACCAGGCGCGGGTCTTGAAACGTTCGTACGACACCCATCTTGGCCATCTCCACATCCGCTCGGGCCGTGACATCTGTGCCTTGCAAGAACACCTGACCAGAGGTCGGCGGAAACACGCCTGCGATGATATTGACCAGAGTGCTTTTACCAGAGCCGTTTGGGCCCACCAGTGCAGTGATGTGACCAGCCTGAATATCGAGCGACACGGAGTTGAGAGCGACGAGGCCACCGAACCGCATGGTGATCTCCTGCACCTTAATGTCGGCGGATACCGATTGAATTTTTAAAAATTGGGGCTCATTTGTTTTGCTGCTTGCAGCGGTAGTTTGCCGCTGTTGTTCAACGGCCGTCGTCAGCCAAGTTTGTCGAATAAAGCGAGGGGGCAAAAACAATAGGCCACCGATTCCTTGCCTAAAAAGAATCAAGGTGAACGTTAGAATCAAGCCATAAGCGATGAATTGATATTCAGCGAATAGTTGTAACTGTTCGGGTAAGAAGGTGAAGAAAATCGCGCTAATGACTTGACCTGCGCTTGACCAAAGGCCGCCGACAATCGCCACGACCAAGACTTCAATCGAACGTGAAATGGCAAAACTTTCAGGGCCCAGGTAACCAACAAGATGCGCGTAAAAGCCACCAGAAATCCCAGCGAGCAAGCCACTCAGCGCATAAGCGAGTTGTTTGGTTTGTCGGCGAGCGATCCCAACGCTGCCGGCTGCGAGTTCACTGTAGTGCATGACGAAGAGCGAACGCCCTAGGCGACTCTGAGAAAAGTTTCTGATAAAAATCATTGAGCAGGCCGTGATCAGTAGCAGCACGCGAAAGTAATCGATCGTGCTGAATTTGTGGCCCAAGATGATCAAGGTGCCTAGGCCTGCAGAAGGCACGCCGCTTAACCCCATCACGCCTCCAGTCAGGTCCGTCCATTCGCGAGCAACCTCTAGAAAGATTTGACCAAAGCCTAGCGTCATCATTGCCAAATACACTTCTTTGACGCGTCCGGCAGGGTACGACAGCAAATAGGCGATAAGACTCGAAACGACTGCGGCAACGGGGATCGTTAAAAATAGATTCAACCCAAAGGTCTTTGCGATAATCGCACTGCCGTATGCGCCAATCCCAAAAAACGCTGCGTGCCCCAAGGAGATTTGCCCCGCCATCCCAGTCAAGACGTTGATGCTTTGAGTAAACAGAATCGATACGAGCGCAAAGCTAAGAATTTGCAACGTCGCGCCGCGCAAGTAGGGTGCGCCAAAAAAGACGACCACAAACAGCACAAGCAGCGCGAGGGGATGAGTCGCCAGTTTGGTTAACAATGTACGCGTTGAGTTCATGCTTTCGAGACCTCGGCACGGCCAAAAAAGCCCTCGGGTCGCAGGGCCAACATGGCGATTAAGAGCGCGAAGGCGATTCCATGTTCGGCCGCTGTTGAAATATAGCCTCCAACAAGCTTGCCAATAATCCCAACGATAATACCGCCTATCAGGGCGCCGGCTGAGCTACCCATTCCGCCGAGCACCGCAGCGACAAAGCCCATGAGTACTAACTCAAACCCAAAGGCGGGGTCTACGGTGCCACTAATTTGTGCGGTGAGGATGCCAGCGATACCTGCCAAGATGCTGGATAAAACGAACGAGCCAGAGACGATCAGATTGACGGGCAGGCCTTGCACAATGGCAAGCTCCATGTCCTGAGCGGTGCCTCGAATCGCGGTGCCTAAAACGGTATAGCGGGTGAGGCCCTCTAACACCACAATAATCAAGATTGAGACAACAAAGATTGAAACGTACTGCAAAGAAATATTTTGGCCACCAATATCGATCACATCTTGAACGGTGAATAGCACTTCAGGAAACGGAATGGCCTGCGAGCCAAAAAACTTTGAAGTGATGCCTTGAAGCAAAATTCCAAAACCCAGCGTGGCAATCACCCAGCCCATGCTGCCCGCAGTCTTGAGTGCCGGGCGCACTGCGATGCGTTCAACGATGACGCCAACCAAGGCAACGATTGCCACACCTGCAATGACGCCAATACCATTGCTGATCCCTTGAGCCGTCAACAGCGCAGTGGATATCGCGCACAACATCATGACTGCACCTTGTCCAAAATTAAGCGTTTTGGTGGTCCAGAACGTTAAATTTAGACCGACGGCAACGAGTGCATAGACTGAGCCGACGCACGCCCCTGCAATCACTAAAGAGAGAAAAAAATCCATGTTGAGGGCATAGCCTGCAAACGTTGAGATCACCCCCGAAGGGGTGCGTATTGACTCAGTGACTGATGAGGGACGGGTGCTTACTCAACAACAGGTTTAAGGTACAGAGCCCCAGCGGCCGATTTATTGATTTCAAATAAACCTAAATCCTCTGGTTTAAAGGCTTCGTGCAGCTCGGCGGTCAAGGTGATAGATGGAATCGATACGCCCGGTAGCCCCTTGGTTTGATTCAATGCGGCAATTACCGCAGCAGGCGCTGTTGAGCCTGCGCGTTTAATTGCGTCAAGCAAGACTACCGCACAGTCGTAACCGTTACCTACAACGGTAGCCATCGAAATTTGTGGGTTTGCAGCGTCAGAGCCATACCAGCGATCGGTGCCGTGTGCGGCGCGATACTGATCAACAAAGTTTTGTGCGTAGGCTGGTAAGGGTCTTTGACCAAAGGCAGCGGGGCTGACTGAACGCGTGCCAATTGCTAAATCACCCGCACCTTCAAGGTAGGGTGCGGTGACGGCGCCGGTCGAACCGAACAGGGGCACTTTAACGTTTGCCCGGCTCATATTTTTACGAATCACAGCAAAGTCAGCACCTAACCCTACGACTAAGATTGCATCAACTTGGCTGCGTTGCAAACGTGCGACCTGCGAGGTCATGTCTTGGCTGCGTTGGTTATAGGACTCGATCTGAACCTTTGCAGCAGGATTGGTGGCCGCGATTGATTTTTTGACGAGCTCGGCACCCGTGACACCGTACGCGGTGCTTTCATGGATGACACCGATGTTTTTGTACTGTTTGCCTAAGAGTTGGCCCAGGCGATTGGCTTCAGATTCGTTGGTGATCGCCATCGACACGACGTTTTTACGTGGTGGTTGTTCTTTACCTTTTGGATAAATCACAGAAGGGGATTGCGCGAGGGGATTACAAGTTGGGCGACCGTCGGCTTCAAGCATGTCCATGGTGGCCAGTGAGGGGCCGCTGCCCGCTGGTGCGATGATTGCGACAATATCTTTATTATCAAGAATGCGGCGCATGTTTTGCACGGCCTTGTCTGGCACCAGCTGATCATCCATGGCTTCGGCAAGTTCAATTTTTCTGCCGTTGATGCCACCTTTTTTATTCCATTCGTCGATGGCAAGCATGACCCCTCGACGATTGCCTTCACCAAATTCGTTGAACGGCCCAGTAAGCGCTGTCGTCATACCAAGCTTGATGGTTTGTTGCGCACTGGCGATTGGACTCGCCAACAATAGCGCCGCGGCGATCAGGGTCAAACTGCTATAACTTTTAGAACTAGTCATGAAGGTCTCCTTTTGGTCTCGTATTTAAGTCACATCTGCGGCGACCTAATTTTTAGTATTTTTTGTATTCTGCCTGAAATTTGCGAATCACGGTGAGTCTTATTTCTATAGGCCTGATTCTTAAGCAGCTGAGCGCTGGCAGATTCCTGAAAAGTATCAGGCAAGCATTAAGTAAATATCAGTCTGATAACAGGCCGCCGTACGGCGGGCATTGGGTAAGCTTGAGCGAACCATTCGCTAAGCATTGCTCAAGTGGTTAAATAGTCGTTACTCGTATTTTCTAGCGAACTAGGTCATCGTGAAAGCCTTCTACTCCGATCATTTCGTTCTGCCGTTACCGGCTGGGCACCGCTTTCCCATGTCCAAGTACCGACTCCTGCGCGATGCGGTGGGTGCCGAACGCAATATTGAATTGAACGAAGCGCCGGCCGCGACCGACACTCAGATCTTGTTGGCCCACGCCCCGCGGTACCTGCAAGCCGTCATTCGAGGCGAGCTCAGCGCAAAAGAGCAACGCGAGATTGGTTTTCCCTGGAGCCTCGAAATGGTCGAGCGTTCACGCCGTTCGGTGGGGGCGACACTCGCGGCCTGTGAGGCTGCAAGCGTTGACGGCATTTCAGTGAATCTTGCCGGTGGCACGCACCATGCGTATCGCGAGCGTGGCAGCGGCTTTTGTGTATTTAATGATGCTGCGATTGCTGCGAAGGTTTTGCAGAAAAGCAGCAATCCAAAAGCGAGTATCGCGATCATTGATCTGGATGTACATCAGGGCGATGGAACCGCCTCGATCTTTCAAGACGATCCGACAGTTTTTACGTTATCGCTGCACGGCGCGCGCAATTACCCATTTAATAAACAACAGAGCTCGTTAGATGTGCCTTTGCCTGATGCATGTGAGGATGACGCCTACCTTGAGGCTTTAGACGCGGCGTTAGAGCAGTTGAAAGCACGGTTTGAGCCTCAGTTTGTGCTTTACCTCGCAGGTGCGGATCCCCATGAATCTGATCGTTTAGGACGCCTGAAGGTAACGAAGGCGGGCATGGCCGCCCGTGATCTGATGGTGATGCAGTATGCACAGAGTCAACGCTGCCCAATGGCAATCATGATGGCTGGCGGGTATAGCACCGACGTGAACCAGATCGTTGAGATTCATTTGCAAACTGTTCGCTTGGCCGCCGCGCAACGCAAGGTAATTTGACGGCCTGGTCGGCAACATGCGCAACGCTTAACTCGGCAGCGTACTCAGTGCTTAACTTGACAACCTGCCTGCCAACCAATTCGGCACTACACTATTCCTACTAAAAAATAATCGCGTTAGCTGGTAGGGGTCAGATAGCATCTCCTCTTCAGTAACGAGGTCTCACAGGAGAAAAAATGAAAATCGCGGTCGTAGGTTCAGGGTTGATTGGTCAGGCATGGGCCATCGTTTTTGCACGTGGCGGTCATGAGGTCAAAATGTGGGACGGCGACCCTAAGGCGGTCACCTTGGCGTTCAGGCTGATTGAAGAACAGGTTGCTGATCTTGAGGCGGCAGGGTTGATCACAGACCCAAAGGGCTTGATCGCACGCATCAGCGCAAGCGCCACGCTTGAAGAGGTTTTGCAAGACGTTGATTACGTGCAAGAAAATTTGCCCGAGCGCGTTGAGATGAAGATCGAAATTTTCGCCAAAATGGATAAGCTCGCTGCACCGACAACCGTGCTGGCAAGCTCGACTTCAAGTATCCCAGCCTCGGCCTTTACCGAAAACTTACCCGGTCGCTCGCGCTGTTTGATTGCGCACCCGGTGAACCCCCCGTACTTAATTCCCGTTGTTGAGATCTGCGGGGCACCCTGGACTGATGCCGCTGTCGTGCAAAAAACCTGGGATGTGATGGAAAGCGTCGGCCAAAAACCCGTCAAAATTCATCGCGAACTTCGTGGTTTTATCCTGAATCGCCTACAGGGTGCTTTGCTGCGCGAGGCGTTCAAGTTGGTTGAGCAGGGTTATGTGGATGCGGACGGCTTAGATGTCACGATCCGTGAAGGCTTAGGCTTGCGTTGGTCGTTTATGGGCCCCTTTGAGACCATTGATTTAAATGCCCCCGATGGTTTGGCAGACTATGCACATCGGTTTGACGAGATGTACCAGGCGATGTCAACCGAGCAAACTTCAACGGACCACTGGTCTGAAGAAATTATTGCCAAACTAGAAGCCGCTCGGCGGGCGATTTTGCCAAAAGACCAGCTTCTGGCGCGTCGACTTTGGCGAGACCGCAGGCTGATGGCCTTGGCGGCGCATAAAAAGGCCGCTGAATCTTGACAGCCTCCCCGGCCTAAAGGCCAAGGCTTTCCGCGCGATCTAGTAAAGACCCTACAGTCGCTCAGGATCCTTGGTTCTGAATGTTACAAAATTTACTTCACTTCGTCATAAAGCCCGCTTACACTTATGGCAGAGGTCGAGCGCAGACGCCGTTTGAAAGTGATCTGTGCAGCTGATGCTCCAATTTCCTTAGTTTAAATAGTCAGGAGGCTATATGGCCCAGCTCAAAGGTTCTAAAACAGAACAGTGCCTGAAAGACGCATTCGCAGGCGAATCACAGGCAAACCGCCGTTATTTGTATTTCGCAAACAAGGCTGACGTTGAAGGTCAACCCGACGTTGCTGCATTGTTCCGCTCAACCGCCGAAGGAGAGACCGGTCATGCCCATGGCCACCTCGAGTTTTTAGAGGCGTCTGGTGATCCAGCAACAGGTTTGCCAATGGGTTCAAGCCGCAACAACTTGGCTTCGGCTGTTCATGGCGAAACCCATGAGTACACCGATATGTACCCAGGTATGGCCAAAACAGCTCGCGCTGAAGGCTTTGACGAAATTGCTGATTGGTTTGAAACCCTCGCGAAAGCCGAGCGTTCACACGCCAATCGCTACCAGAAAGCGTTAGACGCCTTGGTCGACTAAGTCAGCCAGCGCGTTCGGGGGGGGCGGTAAGGGTTTTCCCTTTTCGCCGCGTACCGATGCTAGATCTGTGGCCGGCTTTGCTGGTCACAGTTTTTTTAAGCACTCGTTTAGTAAGCGTTCGTTCTTTCACGCACTTGGTACAGTTTTTTAAGCACCCGTTTCTTCAATACCCGTTTCTTGCAATCGCTAAGGATTTTTCATGTCAAATCGCGAAGGTAACCTCGACGCGCCCACTCGTCACCCCTTAGACTGGACCAATCCAGACTTTTACGACGAAGGGAAGTTGCACGCTGAAATGGAACGCGTGTTTGACCTGTGCCATGGCTGTCGCCGCTGCGTAAACTTGTGCGGTTCGTTTCCAACGATGTTTGATCTGATTGATGAGACTGAAGACGGCGAAGTGCATGGTGTTGATAAAAAAGATTACAAAGCAGTCGTCGACCAATGTTTTTTGTGCGATGTTTGCTATGTTACGAAGTGCCCCTACGTGCCGCCGCACCCCTGGAACCTAGACTTTCCGCATCTGATGTTGCGTGCGAAAGCGGTGAGTTTTAAAAAGGGTGAGACCACCTTGCGTGATGCCGTGTTGTCGTCGACCGACAAACTCGGTATGTTCGCGGGCATCCCGATCGTGACCGAAGCTGTTAACGCTGTGAATAAAACCGGCGTGATGCGTTCGCTCATGGAGACCACCCTGGGCGTCGATAAAAAAGCGTGGATTCCAGAATACGCGCCCAAAACCTTTGCACAAGTGGCAAAGCCTTCGGCTGACCTCCCCGTGGTGAACGGCGCCAAAACGCCAGGTAAAGTCGCAATTTATGCCACCTGTTATATCAACTATAACGAGCCTGGCATTGGTCAAGACCTCATTAAGATCTTGCATCACAACAAGATTCCCTACGAGTTAGTCAATAAAGAAGCCTGTTGCGGGATGCCTAAGCTCGAGCTAGGCGATCTTGACGCCGTTGCCGAAAATAAAGACAAAAATATTCCAAAGCTTGCGCAGCTTGCACGCGACGGCTATGCGATTTTGACGCCGATCCCCTCTTGTACTCTGATGTTCAAACAAGAGCTACCTCTCATGTTTCCCGACGAGGCTGACGTCCAACTCGTGAAAGGCGCGATGTGGGATCCTTTCGAGTACTTCATTGCGCGAAATAGAGACGGTTTACTGAGCACCGACTTCACAGATACTCTTGGTCATGTGAGCTATCACGTTCCGTGTCATTCGCGTGTGCAAAACGTGGGCAAGAAAACAGCTGAGATGTTGAAGTTGGTGCCGGGCACTGAAGTCAATGTGGTCGAGCGTTGCTCTGGCCACTCAGGTACGTGGGGCGTGAAAAAAGAGTTTCACGATACCGCTATGAAAATTGGCAAGCCCGTATTCAAAGCCATGGCCAACAATGAGCCTGATTACATCAGCTCAGACTGCCAACTAGCCGGTCATCATATTGAACAAGGCATGAAAGAAAACGGTTTGGCCAGCGCTGAGATGGCGCACCCGTTGACCTTGATTGCCAAGGCTTACGGACTTTAAACAGTGCATTTGAAAAATAACGACGAGAACAGCATGACCAAAATCACGCGCGAAAGCTTGATGACCTTAGAGGCTTACCACAAGGCTCGCCCTGAAATGCGCAAACAGGCGATTGAACAAAGGCGTTTGCGCACAGTCGCTTTGGGTGAGCACGTCAACATCATTTTTGAAAACGAGTTTTTGATGCGCTATCAGATTCAAGAGATGTTGCGTGTTGAAAAGATTTTTGAAGAAGAAGGGATCCAAGATGAACTGCATGCCTATAACCCCTTAGTCCCGGATGGTTCGAACTTTAAAGCCACCATGATGCTTGAATATCCTAACGAGGCTGATCGCAAAATTGCGTTGGCCAAGCTCATGGGTATCGAACACAAGATGTTTGTGCAGGTCGAGGGGCAGCCAAGGGTATATGCAATTGCAAACGAAGACCTCGAGCGCTCAACCGACACCAAAACCTCAGCGGTGCATTTCTTGCGCTTTGAATTGCCCGCAGCCGCTAAAAAATCGTTGCAGACAGGTGCGCAGATGATGGTTGGCTGTGAGCACCCTGAGTACCCAATGCACGTTCAAACGCTGCCTGATGCGACCTTAGCGTCTTTGGTGCAAGATTTAAGCTAATTGGCGGTCGCAATCTTGGTGCAACACCCGCGAGTCTGACCTTGACTGGTCAGGTCAAACGCGTTGGGCGCTAATCTAAGGGTATCTGCCAATGCCTCAGCCTGTGAATTTTCGACTTAAACGCTGACATTTCGTTATGATGATGGGCTAGCGTGGTGGTGGCCTGGGCTCTGAGCCTCTCTGCCACGTGCCCTTCGGAGTTGAAATGAAACAGTTGCTTGTCGCGGCCGGCTTGGTTGACCGGGTAACAGATTTTTTTGCTGTCATTGCAAAATGGGCCGTACTGCTTTGCGCTGTCATCAGTGCAGGCAACGCTTTCATGCGTTATGCGTTCTCCTATAGCTCGAACGGCTGGCTCGAAATCCAATGGTATCTGTTCGCGGCCTGTGTGATGATGGGTGCGGCGCAAGTGCTGCGCGTGAACGAGCACGTCCGCGTGGACGTGATCTACGGCACCCTTAAAGCCCGCAGCCGAGCCTACATCGATTTATTTGGTTTGATTTTCTTTTTGATGCCTGCTATGACGCTGTTCTGTTACTTGTCGTGGCCTCTGTTTGTGCAAATGTTGTTGTCAGGCGAGGGCTCTCCCAATGCGGGTGGTCTGATCCGTTGGCCAGCGATGATGACGTTACCACTTGGGTTTGCCTTAATGGTGTTTCAAGGGCTGGCTGAAATTATCAAACGCGTGGCCTGGTTGAATAATGTCTACCAGATGGATATGCACTACGAGAGGCCACTGCAATGACGATGCAAGAGTTCGCACCCCTGATGTTTGCGGGGTTGATCCTGATTATGTTGATCGGGTTTCCGGTTGCTTTTTCTTTATCAGCGCTAGGCTTGCTCAGCGGGTTCATTGCCATACAGTTGGGTTGGTTCCCCGCCGCCTTTATGTACAACTTGCCACTCAATATCTTTGGCATCTTGTCCAATGACTTATTGCTAGCAATCCCATTCTTTACGTTGATGGGATCGGTGTTAGAAAAATGCGGTTTAGCTGAAGACATGCTCGATTCCATGGGCCAGTTATTCGGGCCAATTCGCGGCGGCTTGGGCTATTCGGTCATTCTGGTTGGTTTCATCCTAGGTGCGATTACCGGTACGGTAGCTGGCCAAGTGATCGCGATGGCGATGATTTCGCTGCCCGTCATGATGCGGTATGGCTACAACATGCGCTATGCCACGGGGGTGCTTGCGGCCTCGGGCACGATTACTCAACTTGTGCCACCGTCACTCGTGCTGGTAGTGATGGCCGATCAGCTGGGACGGTCGGTCGGCGACATGTACAAGGGTGCCTGGGGCCCCTCGATTTTGCAGGTATTAATTTTTCTGATTTACACCTTTGTGCTCTCAAAGGTAGCGCCTGGGCACGTACCCGGCCTGCCTGCGACGGCCCGCACGCTGCACGGTTGGACGCTTTGGAAAAAATGCCTCCGAGGCATTATCCCGTCAGCGATCTTGATTTTTGCCGTGCTGGGTAGCATGGGCGGTTTACCCGGAATGAGTTATGCCATCGCTACCCCTACTGAAGCGGGTGCGATGGGCGCGATGGGTGCGATCTTGTTGGCGGCAGTCCACGGTCGTTTGAATTGGGCAATCATTCGGGACGGCATGACAGGAACGATGCGCATTACCGCGATGGTTGTGTTCATTTTGATTGGTTCGCGCGTGTTTTCGTTGGTATTTCAAGGGGTCGATGGCGCCTTATGGATCGAACACCTTCTGTCTGGGTTGCCGGGTGGGCAGATCGGTTTCTTGGTCGTTGTGAACGTATTCGTTTTCTTCTTAGCCTTCTTTTTAGACTTCTTTGAAATCGCTTTTATTATTCTTCCCATGCTTGCACCGGTCGCCAGCAAGCTTGGCATCGATATGATTTGGTTTGGCGTGCTGCTGTGCGTCAATATGCAAACAAGCTTTATGCACCCACCTTTTGGCTTCGCCTTGTTTTACTTGCGCAGCACCGCAGATAGCTTGTTTAAGACGGGGTCGTTGCCGGGCAAAGTACTGTCGCGCGATATCTATCTAGGTTCGATTCCCTGGGTCTTTCTGCAACTGATGCTAGTCGCGATCGTGATTGTTTTTCCGCAGACGGTCACCGTGTTTTTGGATAAGCCTGTGCAGGTCGATCTCAGTACGATCCGTATCGAAATCCCAGAAAATGATTTGCAACAGAACGATGCGCAAAGCGAGCAAGATACGGTTAATGATCTGATGCGTGGTCTCATGAAAGGCAATAAATGACAAATGACTGATGCGACGACTCAGCCTGTCGCCAGCCCCGAAGCAGGCTCGACGAACCAAGCGACTGCGGCGGTAACGCCTAGCACCCCGGACGCCCCGGATGCGATACCTCTTGAAGCAGAGGGCCCAGCCTTCACCGCCTTGATCAAGTTGCTGGCATCTGTTTTGGTCGGCGCACTGATTGTTTGGGGCGCTCGCACCTCACGCCTGATGGATTGGCAGTCATTTTCGCTCTCGGCGGGCTTGGTGTGGGGTGCCGCTTTGGCGATTGTTCTGGTGGTGTACTACTGGATCCTGAAAAGCCGCACTTCGATCAAGAACGGAGTGATCACACAGACGTGGGTTTGGAAAAAACAAGTGAACATAGCCGACATACGGCAGGCAAAGTTCATTTATTTGCCCGCATTGAGTTGGCTAATCGCCCCGCGCTTGGTTGTACGCACTGGGCCGATCATGACCGTTTTCTATACGGCTCATCCCGATGTGCAGCGTGCTTTTGCCGCGCTGATGTTGGGCAGGTAATATAGCTAAAACCCTCTCAAGATCAATAAGGAATCACTGTGTTTAGATTAGATGGCAAAGTCGCCTTGGTGACCGGTTGCGGCACGCTTGGCGAAGGCTGGGGTAACGGCAAGGCGATTTCTGTGGCGTTAGCTAGACAAGGCGCTAGCATCTTCGGTTCTGACCTCAACCTCGAAGCGGCTCAGCAAACTAAAAAAATTATTGAAGATGAGGGTGGTGTTGCGCACGTGATCACGGCCGACGCGACGCAAGCGGACGAGGTTAAAAAATTGGTTGACGCCTGCATGGCGCAGTACGGACGCATCGATATTTTGATTAACAATGTTGGTCGCTCTGAGCCTGGTGATCCGGTGAGCATGAGCGAGCAGATCTGGGACGATCAGATGGACATCAACGTCAAGGCTGCGTTCTTGGCGTGTAAATATGTTCTGCCCATTATGGAGGCACAAGGCAAGGGTTCGATCGTGAGTATTTCGTCTGTGGCAGGGTTACGCTATGTGGGTAAACCTCAAGTGGGCTATGCAGCAGGTAAGGCCGCGCTGATGCAGCTGACCAAAACCACGGGCGTGTTGTATGCCGAACGTGGCGTGCGTTTGAACTGCGTCGCGCCTGGCTTGGTGTTTACGCCCTTGGTCAAGCGCTTGGCTGACAAATACGCCAAAGGCGATTTCGAAGGCTTTGTGGCACACCGCCATAAACAGGTGCCTGCAGGCTATATGGGTGACGCGTGGGACGTTGCCAATACCGTTGTGTTCTTAGCAAGCGACGAAGCGCGCTACATCACTGGTCAAACGATTGTGGTCGATGGCGGCCTCACTTCGACGACCCCTTAAGATCATTTTTAAAGAGTTCGTATGAATCATTCTCAAGGAAGGCTCGCTAACAAAGTCGCAATCATCACGGGTGCAGGGTGTGTGGGCCCAGGCTGGGGTAATGGCCGGGCGATTGCGATGCGCTTTGCGCAAGAAGGTGCACGGGTGTTCGCAGTCGATAAAGATATGGCTGCGATGACCGACACGCTTGCGTTAATCAAAGAATTTAATGGTGACGTTACGCCTTACACCTGTGATGTCACCGATAGCAAGGCGATTCAAGGGCTGGTTGCCGCATGCCTCAAGCAATATGGCACCGTGGATATTTTGGTCAACAACGTTGGCGGACCTGTGCGTGGGGGCCCGATCGAGTTGAGCGAAGAAAACTGGGATTCTCAGATCGATATCAACCTTAAGACTGTTTTCTTGATGTGCAAATATGTGATGCCCATCATGGAGGCCAAAGGTGCGGGCTCAATCGTCAACATTTCGTCGACTTCAGGGATTCGCTTTTCGGGTGCGCCTCAAGTGGGCTACGCTGCGGCAAAGGCTGGCGTCATACAGTTTGGCCGAGTGGTGGCTGTTGAGTATGCCAAAAAAGGCATCCGCGTAAACTCAGTACTGCCTGGTTTGTTGCACACGCCGCTGGTTGAAGCTGTGTTGGCTGGTGCGCAGGCGGGTGGCGATGCCGAGGGCTTGTTAAAACGTAGGCAGGCACGCATCCCAATGTCATTTATGGGCGACGGCCGCGATACCGCCAACGCCGTATTGTTTTTAGCCTCGGATGAGGCGCGTTTCATTACCGGTACCGAACTCGTTGTTGATGGTGGCATGAGCGCGAAGTGCGACTAGAGTAAAAAATCTTACAGACACTGGAGACTAAACATGAAAGCAGCTGTATTAACGAATGAAGGATTTCACATCACTGAGGCGCCAAAGCCCGTCCCAACAGCCGATCAGGTTTTGGTGCGTGTGCGTGCGGCGGGTTTGAATCGCGCCGATCTTGGTGTGATCGCCGGCGGTATGCACGGCAGCCAAGGTGGTGCAGGCACTGTGCCTGGCCTTGAGTGGGCAGGTGAGATTGCCGAGCTAGGTGCTAACGCGAAAGGTTTAAAGGTCGGTGACCGGGTAATGTGTTCTGGGTCAGGCGGCTACGCTGAATATGCCGTCGCTGACTGGGGGCGTGTGATGTCGATCCCGTCTGACTCGATGAGCTTTGAGCAAGCGACTAGCTTGCCGATTGCCGTCACAACGATGCATAACGCGTTAGTCACTGCAGGCGAATTGCGTGCAGGCGAGACGGTGCTGATTCAGGGTGCTTCGTCGGGCGTAGGCTTGATGGCCATGCAGATTGCAAAATTGATGGGTGCTAAGACGGTCATCGGTACCTCGTCTAACCCAGAGCGGCGCGCACAGCTCAAACAGTTTGGTGCTGACTTTGCGATCGACAACAGCGACCCTCAGTGGCCAAAGCTTGCTACCGAAGCAAATGGTGGCAAAGGTGTTGATCTGATTATTGATCAATTGTCTGGCAAGTTCGGCACCCCTAACATCGAGGCCTGTGCGATTCTTGGTCGCATCGTGAACGTCGGCCGCCTTGCTGGGCGTTTCGCTGAATTTGATTTTGATTTGCACGCACTCAAGCGTATCAAGTACACCGGTGTGACCTTTCGCACTCGCAGCGTAGACGAAGTACGCGAGATCACCAGGCTTGCGATGGCAGACTTAGCGGGTCATTTAAAGTCGGGCAAACTCGCTTTGCCAATTGACAGTAGCTATAGCTTTGACAAACTTGCCGATGCCTTTGCACGCATGCGTGCCAATCAGCACTTTGGCAAAATTGTTGTCACGATGTAATTGAGGCATTGATGATCCAGACCATCGAGCAGTTGCGCGGCTTGTATGCCCCGGCAAAAGAGCGGGCTGTTAAAAAACAGTTGTCAGCTCTTGATGTGCATTGTCAGCGCTTTATCGGGCTTTCACCTTTTGTGGTGATCTCGAGTATCGGTCTGGATCAAATGCTCGATGCTTCGCCTCGCGGCGGGGCGCCTGGCTTTGTTAAAAGCGTAGATGCGCACACGCTGCTGATACCCGATTCGCCCGGCAATAATCGTTTAGATACGCTTGAAAATATCATTCACACCGGCAAGGTCGGGATGTTGTTTTTGATCCCAGGTATGGACGAGACCTTGCGAGTGAACGGCACAGCAAGCTTGTCAGACGATGCTGCAGATCTCGCGCTTTGCACGACTGAGGTGCGTGCTCCAAAGCTGGTTATCAAAGTGGTCGTGAGCCAGGCTTATCTGCACTGCGCCAAAGCATTCATGCGCTCAAAGCTGTGGGATTCACAAAGTCATATCGAGCGTGCGCTGATGCCCAGTATGGGCGAGATGATTAACGAACAGGCGAAAATGACTACGCCATCAGAAACGCAAGAAGAGATGCTGGCACGGTATCGCGCCGAGCTGTAAGATGCCGTGCCATTGTCCTATTGCTTGTTAACCCCTGAATGGTCGCGCCATCGGGTGTTGTTCTGCCCGTTGCGTTTGCATGCCCTGTGTACTCACGTCGTCGTCGAGTGCCGGCTGCCGGACTCGCCACTGTACAGAACGCGTTAGCATAAGCATCACCCAGTTGACCCAGGAGCCTAGAGATGTCAATCAAGCACTCAGACGTGTCGATTCAATATGGTTATGCGACGGTCGCGCTCGGGCAAATACATTATGCTCAGGCAGGTGCACCAGACGCGCCGCCGCTGATTTTGATGCATGCTGCCGGACGTTCAAACAGCTGTTATCGGCATATGCTGCCTTTACTCGCCAAAGATTTTCGAGCGATTGCCATTGATTTGCCGGGGTTTGGCTACTCGGCCCGTATGGCTGAAAACCCTACGATTGATGCCTTGGCACAAACGCTGGCTGAGTTGATGGATGCGCTTGCGTTGCATCGCCCCCACATCTTTGGTCTACATACTGGAAACAAAATCGCCGCCGCCTTGGCAGCGAATTGGCCCGAACGGGTTGGTGACGTGATCTTGGCAGGGCAGACTCATAGCCTGATCCTTGATATGGAAACGCGTAACGCCGCCTTGGCGTCGTATTGTGAGAAGTATTTTCCTAAGTATGGGCATAGCTTGGACGGCTCGCATTTACTGAAAGCCTGGAACGTCACACGGGCTGCTGTCGAAGGGTTTTGGTGGCCACCCGAGTTGCTCAATAACAAGGCGACAAGTGCTGCCGACCTTGCGCAGGCCGAGGTGCGCGTCATTGACCATCTGCACGGTTGGGAGAGTATCGCGCCCCTGTATCGGGCGATTTTTGCGTTTGACTTACCCGAGGTGGTCAAGCGCATTGAGGCCAGAACACTTGTCTTAGAGCTGCTCACACAGCAAGAGGCGCATTATGGGCCGCAAGGCAGACTTCTCTGTGATTTGATCACGGGGGCAGAACATGAGCAGCTACAAAATGCCGTAGGTCTCTCGATGGAGTACCGTCCAGGCGAGGTCGTCGAGGCTATCCGTAGGTTCTTATGTAGGGTATAGTTTTTGAAACTCAAACAGACTCAAGCCGCCCAAGAGCGGAGGTCTGTCATCAACCATCAACGCCAAGGAGGGCAACGATGATCAAGATAACGGGCCGTAGTGTTCGTACGCTTTTGCTTGCAGGTTTACTCGCCTTATCGACAAGTGGCTTTGCGCAAGACTATCCGACTAAGCCCATTCGGTTGTTGATACCAGCGCCTCCCGGTGGTGGCACCGATATTTTGGCGCGCGTGATGGCCGATCATTTGGTCAAGCAGTTTGGTCAACCCATCGTGTTTGATCACAAAGGTGGTGCGAGCGGCATGATTGCAGTTGAGAACCTGATGCAGGCACCCGCAGATGGGTATACCTTGTTGATGGTGTACTCGGGCATCGTCACAGTGAATCAGTCCTTACATAAAAATATTAAATACGATCCACTTAAAGATCTGGTCGGCATTGCAAACTTCGCAGAGGTGCCAAATCTACTAATTGTTCACCCCTCTTTTAAGGTTGAATCAGTTAAAGATTTGATTGCTCAGGCTAAGGCCAAGCCTGATGGGATCACCTATGCCTCGTCGGGCAACGGTGTGTCGAATCATTTGGCAATGGAGTTGTTCAAACAAATGGCTGGCGTCTCAATTGTGCATGTCCCCTACAAGGGTGGCTCTCAGGCGATGGTAGGTCTGATGGGTGGTCAGGTGCAACTGATGTTTAACAACACGCCCGAGGTATTGCCGCAGCTGAACTCGGGTCGACTGAAGGTGTTGGCAATTGCCTTACCCCAGCGTTCGCCACTCATGCCAGATATCCCAACCGTTGCCGAGGCTGGCCTGCCAGATTTCAATATTTCGCTCTGGTACGGTCTGATTGGTGTTAAAGGCATCCCGCAGCCGATCGTTGAAAAACTAAACCTAGCGGTACGCAATTCGTTGGCAGACCCTGAAGTCATTGCAAAGTTAGCTAAGCTTGGCTCACAACCGCTTATTCAAACAACCCAACAATTTGCGGAAGTGATTAAAAGCGATTCAGCAAAATGGGCTGAGGTGATTAAAGCTGGCAATATCAAGCCAGACTAGTTGACCGAGCAAGCTAGACCGGTCCATTCGTCAAACCAGACGAATGGACTCATCAAGCAAGCCCCGCTCATCAATCAAGCTAGACCAGTCCATCAAGTCAGCCAGACTATTTCATCAAAGAGAGCAACATGCAAAGCAAATTATTTTCACCGCTACAAATTCGAGACGTGGTCATTCGCAATCGTATTGCCCTATCTCCGATGCTGACCTACTCTGCGGTCAATGGCCATGCCAGTGATTGGCACTTTGCGCATTACGCCAAATACGCAGTGGGTGGTGTGGGCTTGGTGATGGTTGAGTCTACGAAGGTTGATCCACGAGGCTGTACAACACCTGCAGACTTAGGCTTATGGAAAGATGATTTCATTCCACAGTTGCAGCGTATTACCTCGTTTGTAAAATCGTATGGCGCAACGGTGGGTATCCAATTAGGTCACTCTGGAATCAAGGCGCGTAATTCTGTGCCCTGGAAAGGACGTGCCCCACTTGATGCAAGCCAGAAGGGTGTGGATCACGGAGAAGACTGGGAGCTGATTGGACCAAGTGCCTTCAGCCTACATCCCAAAGCCGCACTGCCAAGAGCGATGACGATCAAAGATATTCAAGAGCAAATTGAGCGCTGGGGCAAAGCGGCAGAGCGGGCTGATCGAGCTGGCTTTGACATCCTAGAGTTGCATGGCGCACACGGTTACCTTACCCATCAATTTTTATCAGCGACGACCAACCTGCGCACGGATGAATACGGCGGTACTCCCGAAAAGCGGATGCGTTTCGCGATTGAGGTGGTCGAACGTGTTCGTCAATCGTGGCCGCATAACAAGCCCTTGTTCTATCGAACCTCAGCTGTCGACGAGGTGGGTTGGACGATTGAAGACAGCATTAATTTAGCCAAGGTACTCAAGGCTAAGGGTGTGGACGTGTTTGACTGCAGCAGTGGCGGCATGTCAGAAAAATCAGCAGTACTCGCGCCGGTTAAACCTTCGTACGGTTACCAGGTACCCTACTCAGAAAAAATTCGCCATGGTGCTGACATTATGACGATGGCAGTTGGGTTGATTATTCATGCCGACCAGGCAGAGAGTATTTTGCAAAAAGGCCAGGCCGATATCGTGGCGATTGGGCGCGAGATGTTGCACAACCCAAATTGGGCGTTAGATGCGGCCAGTAAACTCGGTCAAGACAACCCCTTTGCAACCGTGCCAGATAGTTATGCCTATTGGCTTGAGAAGCGAGCCGATGTTGGTTTCGGTGAGCGCAGTTCGACTTGGCTCAAAGGCATCGACGCCCCTCACGTCTGAGTCCTTGCCTTCGTAATCGATCATTAAAGAGATGTTCATGACAGCACCACTAGCCGGCATTAAAGTTGTTGAAATCAGCGTTGCAATGGCGGGCCCATTTTGCGGCATGCTGTTGGGCGACTATGGCGCAGATGTCGTCAAGATAGAGCGCACGGTCACGGGTGACGATAGCCGTGTCTGGGCGCCTTATTTTCATGATTCGATGAGTTACTACTACGCGGCGGCAAACCGTAATAAGCGTGGCATGGCGATTGATTTGAAATCGCCTGAAGGTGTGGCGATTGCACGTAAGCTGATCGAAGAGGCCGATGTCTTTGTGCATAACTACCGCATGGGCGCGCTGGATCGTTTAGGCCTAGATTATGAAAGCTTGTCTAAAGTGAACCCTCGCCTGGTCTACTGCGCAATCAGTGGCTTTGGTGCCACAGGGCCTTTGAGCCGAGAGCCAGCGAACGATCTGTTCATGCAGGCGTATGCAGGTTCAATGAGCATTACGGGCGACCCAGAGGGTAGCCCCGCCAAGATGGGTATGTCAGTGGCCGATGTTGGGGCAGGGATGTTTGGTACGATTGGCATCATGATGGCACTTGAAACGCGCCATCGCACTGGCCGCGGTCAGCGTGTGGACACCTCTTTGCTTGAAGGTCATATGTCAATGCTGGCACAGTTCTTTACACGCTATTTTTCAAGTGGTGAAGTACCGGGCCCAAGTGGTAGTGGCTCGCTCGGCAGCCCAACGTATCGTGCGTATCAGGCTAGCGATCAGTGGCTGGTGATCTCTTCGTTTAATCAACGGATGTGGAAAGGTTTATGCACCGTCCTTGAGAGATCTGAGTGGGTCGATGATCCAAGATTTGTGAATCCTGAGATGCGTTCGTTGAACCGCTTTATGTTGATTCAAATGATTGGTGACATCATCATCACGCAACCTCTCGCGCATTGGCAGGCGCGCTTGCTCGAGCAAGATGTGCCCTGTTCGCCCGTCAACACGATTGATAAAGTTGTGGTGCAACCGCAGGTGCTTGCGCGCGATATGGTGCACGAGATGGATCTTGAAGGACTGGGCAAAATTGCAATGGCGGGCTTGCCAATCAAATTCAGTGACTCGCCAGGTGAAATTCGCTTGCCGCCACCACGCTTAGGGCAGCACACGGCTGAAGTGATGGCGGCTGCCGGCTTTACTGAGGAACAGATTCAGGCACTAGCGGCGCAAGGTACGATCGGTTTAGACCCAGGTTGGGTCAAGGTGCCCAAAGTGGGTCAGTCAAGCTAAAACACGGAGTCACCAGTGAATCTCATTATCGACAGCAGTGATCTTTCGGTTGAACGTGTACGCGCAGATGTCGAGCACATTTGCAAACAAATTCCGTCTCGCTTAGCTGGGTCAGAAAACGGTAAACGCATGGCAGAATTTAGCTGTGCCGGCCTTGCTGCAGCTGGTGCGCAAGCTCAACTTCACGAGATCCCAGGTTTAGTCAGCTTTCCCCGTGCGGGCAAGTTGGATATCTTGAAACCCGCCGGCAAAACACTGATTGCAAACACCCTTGGCCACAGCGTGTCGACTTCAGCTCAGGGCGTGACCGCTGAGTTGGTGAATGTCGGGCCCGGTGGTTATGCAGATTATGTCGGCAAAGATGCTGCCGGAAAAATTGTTTTAGTTGAGCTGTCATATCACCCAGGTCGTCATGAGAAGCAGCGTATCGCTGCAGAATATGGTGCGTTAGGCTGTGTCATGATGAACTGGGGCTACGCCGACAGCAAGTTGTTGCCCTATGGTTCGGTGAAGCCAGCCTGGGGTAATCCAACCCCTGACACCTTTCGCAACGAGATGACGCAGTTGCCCTGCATCGGTATTGCGCGCGATGATGGGCTACATTTACGCGAGCTGTTAACTGCAGGCTCAGTGACTGTTCAGTTGCATGCCGATGTCGATAATGTTTGGCGCCCAATCCAAATGACGACTGGCGAAGTGGCTGCCGATGGCTCTGACGATTTTGTTGTGGTCGGCGGGCATCAAGACTCTTGGGAGGGCGAGCAAGCGACTGATAATGCCGCAGGTTCAGCCTGCATGATTGAGTTGGCGCGTTTCTTCACCAAGTATCGCAAGCATTTGCGCCGAGGGATTTCGTTCGGCTTATGGACAGCCCACGAGACAGGCACGATGATTGGCTCGACTTGGTATGTCGATAAAAACTGGGATCGTCTGCGAGAACATGGCATTGCTTATTTGCAAATTGATCAGCCCGCTTGTTTTGGTACAACTCGCTGGGGGAGTGTTTCTAACGCTGAGCTCAAACAATTTCAAGAGACGATCGATGCCAAACTATTAGGGGATCGACCTCGCGCTTGGCGCCGCACCGTCAAAATTGGAGACGCCTCCTTTTTTGGTGTTGGTGTACCAATGTTTTCTGGATTGGGCGTCTTTACAGCCGAAGAGCTCAAGGCTAGCGGCAATGCAAATTTAGGTTGGTGGCATCACAGCCTTGAAAATACGGTTGATAAGCTTGATTGGGACACGATGGGCCTGCATTTAAAAATGTATGCGGCATATGTCTGGGAGCTCTGTACCGCACCTATTATTCCGTGTACTTTTACACCCGTTGCAGATGAAGTCATTCATCGCCTGGGTGAGTTATTGCCTGCGGGCGCAAGCATTGGGCTGGAGTCTGCTCTGGCTTCTGCCCAAAAGCTGCGCGAACAAACCTTGCTCTTTGATCAGTACGCGACCGAACTGAATCGCAAGTGTGTGGCGAAAGACGAGCAAGCTGGGGCGCAAGCAGAGTTAGTGAATACGACGATTAAGCGCTTGAGTCGTTTGCTCTTGCCGATGGTCGGCACTGTGAAGGGGCGCTATGGCCATGACCCTTACTCGTATACCGCCCAAACGACGGTTTTGCCGTCCCTGTATGACGTACCTAAACTGGCTAAATTGCCTGAGACGGCAGAGCGATGGATGCTTGAAACTCAGTTGTTAAGAAATCGTAATAGCATTGTTGATACGCTGAGCGATGCGGCTCGACTCATTCAAGATGTGCTGCGCGCTGTGAAATAAACGGATAGATTCAGTCAAGGAGTTGCAATGATGTCAAATCGCATTCGTGTCACGTTGAGTACCTTGAGCTTCTTGGCGGCGCTGCTTAATTGGGGCCAGGCAAGAGCTAACGATTTTCCTAGTAAACCGATTCGTGTCATCGTTCCCTTTGCCGCGGGTGGTGCAAACGATTTAATTGCACGTGCTTTGCAGCGGCCGCTAGGAAAAGCGCTGGGTGGAACCGTGGTGGTTGAGAATCGTGCTGGCGGATCCACAAAGATTGGGACTCAAGCCTTACTGCGCGCCGAGCCTGATGGCCACACTTTGCTTTTGCTCGGCCACGTTGCGCTGATGAGCTACTACTATTCTGGAACCTACGATTCAAAGGTTTGGAATGAAATGACAGTTTTAGGGCAGACGGGACAGATGGCTTGGGGAATGCTTGAAGCGCGTGCTGATGCACCATTTCAAACTTGGCAAGAACTGATCGCGTTTGCCAAGAAAAATCCAGGCAAACTCAGTGCAGGTGGGCCAGCGTTAGGTGGGATGATGAATTTGATTGTCATTGAAAGTGCCGCGAGTGCAGGAGTCGATATCACTTACATCCCTTACGCTGGTGGTGGTCCGAGTGGTGCGGCGCTGCTAGGAGGTCATGTGCAATACCGCGTGGCGCAACCCCCTGAGGTTTATCCAAATGTGAAGGCAGGTTTAACCAGAGGTCTTGCTGTAGCGTTTCCGACTCGATTGCCTGAGATGCCTGATGTACCAACCTTAAAAGAGTTAGGCATTAAAGAGGACGTGCCTGTATTTGGTTTTGATTTTTGGGGGCCAGGTCAGATGCCCGCGGCGTTAGCGCAGAAAATATCAAAAGCGATTGAAGAGGCAATGAAAGACCCTGAATATATTGAAATCGCCAAACGTTTGACGTATCAACCGATATTTACAGGGCCTGAAGCTCTTAAAGTCAGCATCCAGAACTTTGAGAGCAATGTTGGACCTAGATTAGAGAAGGCGTTTCCACGCAAGCCCAATTAGCCATTAGTGACACGCTGGGCAGAAAATACACCACCGAGTGGTTTAAGGCGTACCCTATTGCGCAGTTTCTTAAATGGATAGTCGGTCGGATCCGCTAAGTAGTAGCCCGGAGCGAGCACGACGATGATGTGCTCAGCCAGCGGCTCAAACTCAGCGCGATAATGGCACGTACTTTTGAGCACCAGGATTTTTTGTTCGGCTGGCTCAATACCGAGATGTCTGAAAGGTGCTTGGTCAAGTGCCTGAAAGCGTTTGCTAGTCACTACGATGCGAATGCCGTCCACACGCAGTAGCGCCATCGGACCGACATCAATCTCCCGACCGCCGGATACAGCACCGTCGGTTTTCATTTTTCCATTGCCTAACTTATCAACGCTAAAGGTCGCTTCAAACGGTGTCACGCCAACCGGCCCTGAGCGGCCGCCAAGCTTCAACGTCACTTTGGAACCTTCTCCTGCCGCGTGGGCCGCCGCCGCTGCTTGTGCATCACACATAAAACCCAACACGACCCCTTGCGCTTGAGCAGCCACTAACGCCATGAGCACGCCGGTCGAGTCGGCCGAGCCACCACAACCAGGGTTGTCTTGCGTGTCTGCGATGACGACGGCTCGGGAAGCACTGCTAGCCAGGTGTATCGCTAGTTCGACACCTTCTTCAGGGCTCACCATTTTCTCAGCAAAGTTTTTTTCTTGGGCCAGAATCTCAGCCATCATGTCGTCGGCAGCTTGATCAGCGACTTCTTGACTCCAGGCATGGGCGATCACTGAAGGGCCGCACCAGTAAAGATCTGAGGGAGGGAAACCCGCTAAGTAAGAGAGATTAATGAGGTCTCCGTCAACCACCTTTGAGCGCGCAGTGACCCCTTTAGAGGGCTCGACCATTGTGCATTGACCATTTAACGGGATCAAAAAAGGTGCTTTACGCAAAGCACGGCCGGTTGGTTGACCGCGTTTTAGGATGGCGTTGAGTGCTTGCGCTGCATATTGGCCGGTTTCAGCACGATCAATATGTGGATAGGTCCGATAGGCTGCAATTGCATCTGTGAGCTCAACCATTTGCGGGGTGACGTTGGCATGGTAATCAAGGCTAATGACGATTGGTATGTTTGGCCCTACGCAAGCACGCACCCGCCTGAGAACTTCGCCTTCGCCATCCTCAAAATCTTCGGTCACCATTGCGCCATGTAGATCAAGATAGATGGCATCGACAGGCATGGCAGCCGAAAGAGCACCAATTAAACTGCCGGTGATTCGCTCAAACGCGTCACGCGTAACCAAACCACCCGCACCGCCGCTGGTCCAAAGTAACGGCATTAACTCATGAGTCTGACGCATATCTTTGATAAAGCCAGTCAGTGCAAAACTACTGCTGCTTAGCCAAACCATGACATCATCGCCGAAGACGAGCGGCGGACGATCACGGTGCGATTGGAAATATGCGAAATCCGTTTTCGGTTCGACAAAACAATTTGTTTCGTGCTGAAAACCACCGATTGCAATGCGTGCCATATTAGACCTTTATGTCAACGTGCCGCGTCGAGCTGACTCAGAACAAACAGGTTTGTTGCGATGCCATTCGCATTAATCAACAAAAAACCCTGGCCGTACCCGCAACCGATTGATAAACACAGGTTGTAAACCCACGCTTGACAAATGCTCTGGTGTCGTTGGTAAGCGTTTGGGTTGCCAAGCTGGGTCTACGATATCTTTTGGCCAATTAGGATTCAAAATTGCCGAGCGACCTAAGGCAATGACATCGGCGCCAAGATCCAATACTTTTTGAGCATCGTTGCGATCCCAGATATGTCCTGCGGCAAATATTGGCAGGTCGGCAGGTATCACGCGCTTAAAAATATCGAGTGGGTGCTCAGAGGGTCGTTTGATCGACGGTTTAAAGGCGTCCCACAAAGACATATGTAAAAAATCAATACCATCATCGGCGAGCCACTTCGCAAGTTGTAGGCTTTCGTCCAAATCAATGCCGCGCGCGTTGCCGCCGTCTTCAGGTGAAATCCTAACGCCCACAACAAACTCTTTTGGTACGCGAGCGCGCACTGCTTGCATTGTTCTTCGTAAGAGTCGTGCACGATTTTCGTACGAGCCACCCCATTGATCGGTACGGCTATTTTCGCTAGAACTTAAAAACTGCGTAAACAGATAGCCATGCGCCCCATGAATTTCAATGCCGTCCATCTTGGCTGCATGCGCACGCACAGCCGCTTGCGCAAAATCTTCGATGACCTGCTCAAGCTCGTGCTCAGTTGCAGCACGCGCGCCGGTCGGGCCGCCGTCATTGGCGCTAATCGGTTGCCCTCCACAGACCGTTTGATCGGCTCGCAAGCCACCGTGAAAAATTTGCATCAAGGCAAGGCTCTTGCGTTGATGCATCTCATGTGCAAGGCGCGTCAAGCCGGGTAATTGGGCATCATCAGAAATTCCAAGCGCACCAGGCCAGCCTTGACCTAGCTTTGAAACGTGTGCTGCGCACGACGTGATGATTCCAAAGCCACCTTCGGCCCGAAGGTTTAACCACTGCAACTCTTCATTGCTAAGCGTGCCGTCAGCGTGGCTCTGTGAGTTGGTCAGTGCGGCGAGCGCTAATCGGTTTGGCGCCCAAACACCATTACGAAAACGAACAGGTTCGAGGATGTTTTTCATTCAGCGCTCTCTGGAATAATTTTTTTGACTTTGATGCCTAGCATTCGAGCTGCTAGTTCGCGCAGCGGCTCAAGCATGAGGACGACGATCACTAAGATCCAAATGACAATCGCGATTGGGCTGGTATAGAAGACTGAGACTTCGCCCAAGCTCATAAAGAGCCCTTCGCGCATATGCTTCTCGATCAAAGGCCCCAATACTAGGCCGACCACCATCGGTGCGAGTTGAAACTCAAGCTTGCGCAGCGTGTAGCCGATGAGAGCTACGACCAGTAACATGCCCACGTCAAGCATACTGTTGCGTACGCTATAACAGCCTATCGCAGCCATCATCAAAATAATCGGTAAGAAAATGTGGTTTGGCACACGCAGCAAACTCACCCACACGCTGACCAAGGGCACATTTAAAATGACGAGCATCACATTACCCACAAGCATCGAAGCGATCACACCCCAAAACACTTGAGGGTGAGCCGTCATCATCATCGGGCCGGGTTGTACGCCGTGCACCATCATGGCGGCAAGCATCAAGGCAGTGACCGAACCAAACGGAATCCCGAGGGCCAGTAATGGCACCATCGACGAGGTAGCCGCTGCGTTATTGGCAGTCTCAGGTCCAGCCACACCTTCGATCGCGCCTTCGCCAAGCTCGTGTTTGTATTTTGAAACACTTTTCTCAAGTCGATACGCGGCAAAGCTGGCCAGTGTGGCAGAAGGTCCAGGAAGTAAGCCAAAGATAAATCCCAAAATGGTGCCTCGTCCAAACGGCGCGACTGAACGACGCCATTCTTGCTTCGAGGGAAACATCTCACGCAGTTTCACCGGTAAGGGTTTGACCTGTTTTTGTAGGGTCTCGACCACACTCATGATTTCGGCAATACCGTAGAGCCCCACGACCAAGGCGACCAACTCAACGCCGAGTGTTAAATCAGCGATGCCAAAGGTAAAGCGATCTTGACCCGTCACCGCCTCTTGCCCAACGGTGCTAAGCATCAGACCAATCGCCATCGGAAAAATGCCGGCGGCGAGTGAGCCACCTGAGATTCTTGAAAATAGCAGCAACCCACCTGCGGTGAGCGCAAAAAATTCTGCCGGCCCAAACAATAGGCCGACCTCAGCTAAGGCCGGTGCAAACAGCATCACGCCTATCACCGAGATAACGCCACCAACGAACGACCCAGCTGCCACAATCGTTAACACGGCGCCAGCTCGGCCTTTTTTGGTGAGCTTGTACCCATCAAGGCAGGTGATGACAGAGGCAGATTCACCAGGCATGTTGACGAGAATAGCGGTGGTCGAACCACCATACATTGCGCCATAAAACATTCCGGCCATCATGATCAGACCGCTCGTTGGATCGAGCGAATAGCTCAACGGCAAAATCATGGCAATACCGGCGGTCGGTCCTAACCCGGGCAAGACGCCAATTAAGGTCCCTGCCAGTGCGCCGACTAAGGCGGCCAGCAAATTGTTGAAGGTAAACGCGACACTCAGGCCGTAAAGAATTCCGTCAAGTGCGTCCATGGCAGGCGTGACCTATTTTTTAAAATGTGATTGCAAAAGTGGGCATTGGAACTTTTAGCAAATAGATAAAGCAAACATAGATCACGCCGGTCATGAGTGCTGCGTAAGCGGCGCAGCGTAGCAGCGGCAAGGTCGACAGTAAACGGATCAAAAGCGTCGCAAAGGCCCAGCTGCTAAGTGAATAGCCCAACCAAGGCATTGTTGTGAAGTAAAGCGCGAGTAAAGCAATGAGTTTAAATAATCTTAGGCGATCTTGCCCAACGGGTATATCAATGCCTTCGGTGCGTGCCGCTTTCCAGCCTTCCCAAATGGTCGCCACACTGGCAAAGCCCAGAATTCCTCCGACGAGCACGGGAAACAATCCTGCGCCGGGCGCGTCCATCTCACCGAATGGCAACCGACTAGCCAGCGCAAGGTAACAGGCTGAAAGCAAAAGACCCAAGCCGCCAGTTGACAGGTAGGCGGTACGCTTTGAAATCGAGAGACTCGTCATATTGAGCGGGCTTAAGATTTTTGATCGAGCAATTTCAACAGCTCGGTAAAGGTTTCAGTATCTCGAATGATCTCTGCACTAAGCTCTGCTGGGCTTTTGGGGTCGAGCGCATAACCTTCTTTGGCGAAGGTCGCATATTCAGGGCTGCTGATGACTTGCGTAGAGGCGCTGACTAGTTTGTCGAGTACCTCTTTAGGCAAGCCTTTGGGCGCCATGACATAAAACTGGGCAGATAAGGTTGTCTTGTAGCCCGCATCAATTGTTGAAACGGCCTCTGGTACAGGATCGTAAACGCCTTTTTTAAACACGGCTAAGACCCGTACTTTGCCTGCTTGAACCTGACCCGGGATGCCCACTGCTCCGGTAAAAAGCGTGGCTTCCACCCGATTACCCAAGAGCGCTAATAAGGCCTCACCACTACCACCGGTAAAGGGGATCGTACGCAGTTTCAGATCACTGTTTTTGTTGAATTCTTGAGCGACCAAATCAGGTACGGTGCGCAGGCCCGAGACTGAAGCGCGCACTTTGTTTGGATTCTTTCTGACATGCGCCAGAAATTCTTCAAAAGTCTTCCAAGGGGCATCCGCACGTACGACGAGGATCACAGGCATTTCACCAAGCTTGGCGATCGGTTGGTAAGCGTCGGGGGTTTTGAACGTCAGGCTTTGATTAACCAGAGGTTGGTAGGCCAAAATACTATTCGTCCCTAAGCCAATGGTGTAACCGTCTGGCTTGGCTCGTGCGATGATGCCAAAGCCAATCGTACCCGAGCCACCCGGTTTATTTTCGACATTGACTTCGACGCCTAAAATTTTTTCAAGCTGAGTTGCAAATTGCCTTGAAATAGGATCGGTTGAACCGGCTGGCCCATACGGAACGACAAAGGTGATGGGGCGGTTAGGATAAGACTGCGCGACAGTGTTGAGGGGTAACGCGCACACTGCAGCAGTGAGTATGAAGCGTACAAGCCCAGCAAAAGCGGAGCAAAAATATGGTCGCATAGCAACTCCTTTAACGGTCAACACCCATAATGCTGCGATAGTCTTTGTCTACTGCTGAAAGCGTACCCAAGCGCAACATCATGTCAGTATCCATCGTGCCCGAGATGCCTGGATTGGTTGGCAGGTCGCACACCACTTTGTTGGCCTTGATCTCGGCAATCTGCTCTGGCGTCATCCCCAGAACTTCGCGCAAGATAGCATCGTTATCTTCGCCAAAGCGTGGCCCTGACTTTTTAATATGCGCGTCGCGAAAGCGTAGTTTGTACGGACGCCCAATAATTGGACGCGGGCCAATCGGAGCGGGGTGTTCGACGCGCTCATAAAAGCCACGGTGCTGTAAGTGTTCGTTAATGAATAAGTCTTTACTGTTTAGGACTGGGCCGCTTGCAATATCTTGTGCTTGTAGCATGCGCGTTAACTCAGTGACCTCTAGAGGCGCAGTCCAAGCCGACACCAACGTATTGACCTCGACGCGGTGCTCACGGCGAGCTGCAGCAGTCGCGTACCGCTTATCTTGCGCCAGGGCAGGTTGACCCATCAACACTGCGAGCTTTGCCCACCGTTCATCTGAGTCAACGGTAAGCGCAATCCATTGATCGTTACCACTGGCACGATATAAATTGCTTGGCACATGCTCAAGGTCTTCATTACCGATGCGAGGTCGGTCAGTGCCGTCGAGTTGCTTTTGAATCAAGGCTTCTGGGATGAGCGAAAGTCCGAGTTGATACATGCCGCAGTCGATCCACTGACCTTGTCCAGTCTTGCGCATGTGTACGATCGCCGCCCATAGCGCGTTCATGCCTGCCCAGCAGGCGATAAAGTCTGGATAAGATTGGCCAACTTTCCAGGGCTTGTCGCCCTCGTAGCCGGTGTAGAAGGTCACACCCATCGTGGCTTCAAGCGTGGTGCCTTGACTTGGAAACGCCGACCAAGGCCCGCTTGAACCATAGCCGGTGTTCGACAACATAATGAGCGAAGGCTTAATCTTTTTGAGCTCGTCGTAATTCAGGCCCCACTTGCGCATGACCCGCGGCGTGTAGTTCTCAAGAACGATATCGCTTTTTCGAACTAAATCGCGAAAGATCTCTTGGCCTTTTTCCTGGCCTAAATCAAGGGCCAGAGACCGTTTGCCACGGTTCACAACATAAAAAATACCCGAACGATTCCAGGGATCTTGCGCAGGATCATTATCGAGATAGGGGCCAAAGGCTCGACCACGCGTCTGATCTAGTTTGTGTGGCGCTTCAATCTTGATGACCTCGGCACCTAAGTCACTTAAGAGCCCGGCCATATACGGCACGGCAAAGACGTACGACAAATCCAAGACGCGAACGCCCTCAAGAGGTAGTTTCTTTTTCTTTTCCATGATCAGTGTCCCGTCACTTTCGCAACACCAAGGCGGGCGAGCTCGTCGCTGCTTAAGCCAAGCTGCGTGACCAGAATTTCATGACGATGCTCATCTAGCATGGGCGAGCGACGACGCACCTTTGTTGGGGTGACAGATAGCTTAGTCAGTTCTGCCGGAAACTGTAAGTGCGTGTTCGTCGCAGGATGTGCAACTTCAGCGAACGCTTGGCGTTCATTGAGATGCTCGCAGTTCAGTAGATCGTCTGCGCTTTGCACCATACCGATTAAGAGTCTTTTGGTTGCACCCGCGAGAAATACGTCTTTGGCGTCACGATCTTGTACGCACTCTTCAAGTAACGCGCGCACTTCGGGCACACGCTTTTCGCGTTGTGGCGGGCTTGCGAATTTCGCTTCACGAAACTCAGGACGACCAAACAAATCGGCCAGTGTTTCGAAGGGCGCGCCACCACCAGTTTGAAACGCCAGAAAACCTTTGCGTGCTGCAATCGGTTCGCCTGCGAAGGGGTCTTGCACAACAGCGCGCCGGCCTTGTACAGCACCTAAAAAGCCGTAGTACGACTGATTCAAAACCAACTCAGAGGCGAGGCACTCATGAATCGATACGTCAACGTGTTCACCAAACTGATCGGCTTGTGCAGCAGCATACGCCATGGTTGACGCGTAGGCGCCGGTTAAGCCGGCACAGTAAAAGGATTGCGATAAGCCATGCTTGAGTGGTTCGCGATCGACTTGACCGCTGATCGCCATGATCCCGCTCATTGCTTGCAGGGTGAGATCGCTAGCGCGGTAATGCGCATACGGACCGGTTTGACCAAAATTCGTGATTGAGGTGACGACAAGTGTCGGGTTCCACTCAAGCAATTGATCAACGCTATAGCCCCAGCTCTCAAGCCTGCCTGGCCGAAAGCTTTCGATCACAATATCGCTGTTCTCTATGAGTTTGCGCAGCACGGGTCGGCTCGAGGCCAAGCGCAAGTCGAGCGCTACGCTGCGTTTGTTCCAATTCAAATATTGAAACAACAGACTCTGCTCGCCGGCTGCGGCATCGGTTTTCAATGGCGCAAGATAGCGCGCAAAGTCACCCTTGCCCGGCTGTTCGACTTTAATAACGTCTGCACCGTAGTCGCCTAGTAGCCGAGCCGCAAAGGGCCCGGCGATACCGTGACTCAGATCCAGAACGCGTACGCCCTGTAACGCAGATTGCATGCTGACTCGACTTAGGCTGCAGGTGGAACAAAGGGGTAAGGTACAGGCTTGCCATTTTTATAAGGCAGCGCAACCGTAGCCGTACCAGGTGTGGACTCTTTGCCGGCATCGTTCAGGATGCCAAGCTCGATATCAATTAAGCCGTATCCTGGGCCCTCACGTTTACCTGTGACGCGGCCCCAAACTCGAACAGTTTCTTCGACAATATTCATCGCGCGAAACTGAAAGCTGGCTTTCCAGGCCCAGCCATTTGGCCCTGCCCAATCAGCAAGCATCTGCATGACGAATTGTTGCTTGAGCGAACCGTTAATGAGCAAGCCCGGTAATTTGTCGTGTTCCATGGCAAAGGGCTTGTCGTAATGAATTTTGTGCCAGTTTTCCATGGCAGCAGACCAACGCATCAGGTGCGCCGTTGTGAGAGGGCCCTTTTCAAGCCCGGGGATGTCAGAGCCAATCGCGACATCTTCAAAATTAGGAGTCGTTCCGAGTGCCATATTATTTTCTCCGGATTTGTGTGCGGCGGGTGCGAATTAATAGCTCACCGTCGCCATTTCGAAACTCTGTCTCAGTGACAACCAACACGATCGGGCCTTTGCTGGTCTCTTTCTCGCTGATGTCTGCGTAGCTTGAGGTTTGGCTGACGGTTTCGCCATGACGTGCATAGCGAAAGAACTCAATCTCTGAGCCACCATTGAGCAGTGCGTAGCCGTTTAGCGGTTCAAGCGCGGGCAAGCCGCCAGAACTGGTCGCTGCCACGATGCCATCAAAGTCGATGTTGCGTGCATTGGCTTGAATGGGATCTGGCACGCCGAAGGCACGGCGCGCTAGGTGCGTCGGGTAGAGCGGCGGCGCAACAGGCCCGCCGTAGCGCGCATTGTTGGCGCAAGGCTTATCAAAAATCGGATCTTCGTACATGATGGCTTGTGCGTAGCGGCGTACGCCACCACGTTCAACGGAATCACACGCCATTTCAGTCGTGGATTTCATTCCGATATATTTTTTTAGTGAGTCGGAAAGGGCGGACATTTTTAATCTCCCAAGATAGTAAAAGAATGACTGATGCTGACTACTGAGTAATTCACTTTAAAAGAATGACTGGTGCTGATTGCTGACGCGTTCGCTTAAAAAGAATGATTGCTGCTGACAACTGACGCGTTCACTTAAAAAGTCTGACCGATGCTGACCGTTGACTAGTTCACTTTAACACCGGCGTCTTGCACAATTTTTTGCCAGCGTAGGACTTCACTTCGAACAAAGACTTCGAACTCAGGAGTAGGCAGGGGACGTTCGAGAATATCGGACCCACTCTTGATCAATCGATCGCGCACGGCAGGGTTGGTCATGACTTTAATAATGGCAGCGTTTAGGCGCTCAATGACAGGTTTGGGTGTGGCGGATGGCGCACACACTCCATTGAAACCGCTGATGGCAAAGCCGGGCACCGTCTCGCCAATCGTAGGCATTTGCGGAAGTTGCGTCGCGCGTTCGGCCATCACCACGCCGAGTGCTCTGACGTGACCTGATTTTACAAAGGGTAAGACGGGCTCAAGCACTGCAAACGACATGGTGGCACGACCCGCCACGACATCGGCGATCGATGGTGAGCTGCCTTTGTAAGGGATGTGGAGCATCTCGGTGCCCGTTAGCTTCATGAAAAGCTCACCGGACAAGTGGCCAGGGCTACCTGTGCCATACGAAGCAAACGTGAGTTTGCCGGGTTGTGCTTTAGCCAGTGCGATGAGTTCGCTTACGCTGTTCGCAGGAACAGAAGGATGCACCACGAGTAACAAACTGGCGCCTAAATGCATAGTCACGTGAGTGAAAGCCTTCAGGGTGTCGAAGTTGAGTTTGTAAAGACTGGGGTTGATAGCGTGTGCAGTCGTACAAATAAGAAGCGTGTAGCCATCGGGAGGCGAATTGGCAACAAACTCTGTGCCGATAATCGTGTTGGCGCCGCCTTTGTTTTCAACTAACACGGTTTGACCAAACTCTTCAGTCAGGCCTTGTGCCATCACACGTGCCACCGTATCAGCCCCACCGCCTGGCACGTAAGGCACCACTAGCTTGACGGGGCGACTCGGAAAGCTTTGTGCCCAGCTTGTCGAGACCACTGCGCTTAGCGACGCTGCGCAAACGATCAGAATGTTAAGCAGACGCGCGCAGGAAATCATATGTTATGCCTTTGGTGTTAAGTAACGTTGTGGGCTGATGGTGAATTTACTGCGACAGTTCAGCGTGTCAAAGTAGTACCAGTCACCATCATGAAACTGACGGGTCCCTTTAGACGGATCAATTTCTTTGGCGCCGTGGGCGGTTTCACCTGTCTTGGATTCGGCCCCTTCGAGGTCGATCGCTTTACCGCAAACTAGACATTTCATATTGCTTATCTCGAAAATAATATTGAGGTTTAAAAATCGATGCAGCAAGCAGCCTATGAATCGATGTCACACTCAGCCGATGAATCTGAGGTTGAGGCCTTCGTGTAAGCTCCCGTGGCAATTGATTCGGTCGCGGGCATGATCACTTGAGACTTCAGTTTTCTACCGGAACTGGTTGCCCTAAAACGACATGCCCAGGCATATCCAACAGCGCATGAGCAATGCGCTCACGATGCTCGTAACTCGTGCCCAAGCGCATCGACCACGCCGTCACGCGACGCAGCCAAAGATGCAAATCAAACTCCATCATGAAACCAATGCCGCCATGAATCGATTGCGAGTTACGGCAGACTGCGGGGCACTTGTCATTACAAAACGCTTTGGCTTGCGACACTTCAACCTGCGCTGGCATGCCGTTGTCCATTTTCCAAAGTGCTTCGTAAGCCAGCAGTTCGCCACCATCAATTGAGATAATCATATCAGCACACGTGTGCTGAATCGACTGAAAGGCGCCGATTGGCTGGCCAAAGGCTTCACGAAACTTTGAGTGATCAATCGCCATCTCTGCATCGATACGTGTGGCGCCTAGAATTTGGGTGCATAACAAGACTGTCGCAAGATCAAGTAGGTCTTGCATGATGGGCCAACCTTGATTCAGGTCGCCGAGCATGTTGGCTTTTGGTACGCGCACCTGCTCAAAAATGACTTCGCACTGTTGGTCTTTTGCCAGCGTGCGCAGGCGGGCGTGAGAGATGCCGGCGGCGTTCGAGTCAATTAAAAACAGTGAGAGCCCCGCATTGCTTGCAGAGGCGGGTGCAGTGCGGCAGGCCACTAAAATCTGATTTGACGCAGCAAAGTTATCAACAAAGAGTTTTTTGCCGGTGATCACAAAATCATCGCCATCCGCCACGGCAGTGGTTTTGACGGTCTCAGGTAAAAACCTTGGATCTTGCTCAGAGAAGGCCCAGGTCAGAATTGTTTTGCCTGCAGAGACGCCGGGTAAAACGCTTTGGCATTGCGCCTTGGTGCCTGCTTTTTGGATCGCGAGCGACGTCACCGCAGTGCTATGCAACGGAATCGGTGCCATCGCGCGGCCGACCTCTTGCATGACGAGGCCCAAATAGGTGAGCGGTAAGGCTTGACCGCCGTACTCTTCAGCCAGACACATACCCGTCCAACCCATTTCGGTGCATTTTGCCCACAACTCAGGTGGATGTCCGATTGGATCTTCTTCCATTTGACGCACCAAGGTGGTTGAGCATTCTCCTTCAAGAAACTCGCGCGCGCTTGACGCCACTAACTGTTCTTCATCGTTTAAAAGCACGTCCATCTTATTTCCTATATGTTCTTCAATGACGGCCGCGTTGACTGCTTTTGAGTCGCGGCCTCAGGCTACTTGGCAGGCGCTTTAGCGCGACGCATCGAGGGCATCTCAAGCCCGCGCTTTGCAACTTGATCGCGCATGATTTGCACGCTACCGTGGTTGATGCCTGATTGAAAGGCTCCCATCGTGTTGTGCGCAAATACGCCTTTTTCAACTGCGTGCGGCGAACCATTGAGCAAGGTGCCGTACGACCCCAGCATTTGCGTGATGGCTTCGGTGGTTCTGACACCATGCTCTGGCGACCAGACTTTTTCAGCCGAGCCTTCATAGGTAAAGTTGCCACCACGTTCAACAATTGACATGCTGCGCATGGTCATCAAACGACAAACTTGCGCCTCAATCCATAACTCGGCAATCTTGTCACGAATGGCTGGATTGTCTTTGGGCGCATAGCCGCCAAAGTCATTGGCTTTGACCCAATTCACGATATCTTCATCGCGGCGCACCGAGCGTAAATATCGGGCGGCGCCAACACGGTCAAGGTTCAGGCCCATTGAGCCCACACGCCAGCCTTGGTTTTCACGGCCGAGCAAGCATGATTCGTGAATCCGCACATTTTCAAAAAAGACTTCGTTGGTGCGCGCATCACCGTACGTGGTGCCGCGTGGCGCACGCGGATTGTTTTGAATCGTCCAAAGTGGGCGCACCGTGAGGCCCGGCGTATCCATCGGAAATAGAAAAATCGAAATGCCGTCATGACGACTCGCGTCGGGATCCGTGCGTGCCATCAGATACATGTGGGTCGCATGATGGGCAGACGTTGTGTACATTTTTTGGCCGTTGATGACGAAGTGATCGCCGTCACGAATTGCTCGGCAGCGCAGCGCCGCCAAATCAGCGCCCGCATGTGGCTCGGTAAAGCCAAGTGCGAAAGAGTATTCCATCTTGATCAGCTTTGGCAGATAGTGTTGCTTCTGCTGTTCAGTTCCCACCGCCATGATGGCGGGTGCGCCGCTACCAACCAAGCTGATCGGTAAGCCCGCCCGTTGAAATTCTTCTTCGATAATATTTTGGCTAACTCGATCGCCATCGGCGCCACCGTACTGTTTAGGGTAGCTATAGCCAAGCCAACCGCGGTCGTCGATCTTTTGATAAAGCGCAGCCACTAATGGGCCGCGTTTGTTAGACAGGCGCTCGCCTTTACCCGCTTCATGAGCCTCTTCGGTTGCATCAAGTTCTGCATACACCTCAGGGGTCATGTGAGTGCGAATAAAATCAAGCACGTCACGACGCAACTGTGTCTGCTCTGGGGTATGACCGAAATCCATCTGACTACTCTCCTAGTACACTATGCGCGTCAGCACGCACACTTAAGTTCGTTGCACTCTAGCCCTAGAACACGGCGGCTAAAGGCGAGATGAAGGTGTGGCGGTGGTCGAGGATGGCTGCTTTGCTGCATGTGCACAATATCAATATGCATAGATTCGACGAGAATCTGAGCGATCGTTTGGCAGACTTCAAGCGTTGAATCGCTTCTCAATGCAACTTCAGCTTTGTCTCAAACCACTTATTTTTTTAATACTCTTTGTATAAGATTTATCCTAGCATAAACGCATAGGCTCAGCACCTCATTTCTATCCGCCATGTGGACATGGGAGTGGCCGGTCGCTCCAGTCGTGGCGCAAACCTTAACCGACGCGCAGGGCGACCAAGTGGTGATTGACAATCGCTCTGCAGGCGGAACCATGATTGGCACACATTTCGCTAAAGCAGTATGCTGATCATTAGCAGAAGGTTTGGCCAGTATTGCGGCAATCTTGAGCACTCTTATAAAAGCTAATCTCAAATTTTAAAAACTAAACACGGAGACGTCTCAACATGAAGATTTTATTTTTTAATGATTTCAAACTAGGCATCCTGAAAGGCGACCAGGTGGTTGATGTGTCTGCTGTGGTAGCTGACATTCCACATTTAGGCCCTCATGATTTGATCAACGGGTTGATTGAGCGTTTTGACGCCTATCGCCCTAAGGTTGAAGAGGCGGTTCGCAACGGTACGGGTGTGCCCGTGAGCTCGGTACGTATTCGTCCACCACTTCCTAAGCCAGGCAATATTGACTGCATGGCCGTTAACTACATGGAAGACGGTACACGCACCTCACCAGCGCCCATCAATGCTTTTCAAAAAGCGCCCGGTGCAATTATTGGTCACGGTGACACGATGGTGCTACCCGATGTGGCGGCCAGTGTGTTTGAAGGCGAGGCCGAGATTGCCTTAGTCATTGGCAAGCGCGCCACCAATGTTGCGGCAAAAGATGCGATGAATTATGTCTTTGGGTACGTGAACTTTATCGATGGCTCAGCGCGTGGCTTGGGGCCAGAAGGTAACGTGTTTTTCCAAATGAAATCGCGTGACACGTTCGCACCGATCGGGCCTTACATCGTAACAGCCGATGAGATTCCTAATCCGCAAAAATTGCAGATTCGCCTATGGAACAATGGCAAACTGATGCAGGATTTCAACACAGATGATATGGCGCACAATATTCCGCGCTGTATTGAGTGGGTGAGTTCGATTCACACCCTCGAGCCGGGTGATATCGTAGCAACGGGCACTAATCACCGTGGCTTGAATGCCTTCATGGACGGTGACAAGATCGAGTTGGAGTGTGAGGGGTTGGGGCGCTTAGCGTTTAATATCCGCGACGATTTAAAGCGCACTTGGGGTCGTCAAACACGACTCGAGCACGCCGATGCGAAGTTGCCTGGGGTGCACACGCCGCAGTTGGGTGGTAAATACAAAAAGTAATTGTCAGAGTGATCGGTTGGTTCTTTCAATCGACCTTAAGTCAAAAAATACGCCTCAATAATTGAGGCGTATTTTTTTCTCGGGTAAACATTCGCGAATGCTGTGCGCTTGCTCAGACACTCTCAGGCTGTGCTCGCATAGGAGCCCATGCTGCGAATAAGGTGCGTCAGTTTAAGCAAGCGACTTCTCAGCCACCGCATTGCGCCCAGCGATTCGTCCAAACGCAAAGCATTCACCGATGTTGCCGGTACCTTGATACAGATAGCTGTACATCGAGCCCATTTCACCTGCGCTGTAAAGGCGTGGGATTGGTGTTCCATCAGGCCGCACAATTTGCGCGTGCTTGTTGCGACGCGGCCCGCCCTGTGTGTTCAGCATTGAGGGTGAAAGCTCAACCGCGTAATAGGGGCCTGAGTCGAACGGTGCAAGCATCTTAGTGCGACCGAAATCGCTATCCGATCCTGCAGCACACTGTGCGTTCCAGCGCGCCACGGTCTGGTCCAAACTGCCGGCAGGCAGCTTCAGCAAAGTCGCGAGCGCTGCGAGAGTCGGAGCAGATTTAATCCAGCCTTTAGCAAGCTCGGCCCGATTGTCTTTGCTCCAAGCATAGCCACTCATAATCTGCGTCCAGCCATGTGTCGGCTTTCCGTCATAAATTGGGCCGCCATCGAGCATGGTTTGATCAAAAATCATGTGCATCGGGCAAGGTGTACGCAGTGCTTGCCACTTGCCATTCTGTTCGACCTTGCCGTGCCGTGTTTTATATTTCTCATCGGTAAAGCGCTTGCCGTCAGGGCCTACCACCACCGAGCCACCCGCAGGCTCGTGCGAAAAATGCAACGCCATCATTGAGAAGGTGGTGGGGTATTCGGGTACCTTGAGCGCCATCGACGGGCCGGCAAAGTTATTCATGTGCCACAAATCTGCGCCGACTTCCATCGCCATGCGGATCCCATCGCCCTCGTTAAATGGGCTGCCCGAGGTGTAGCAGTAAGGTAGACCACTCAGATAGTTGCGAATCATCTCTTGATTGTTTTCAAAGCCACCACAAGTTAGAACGACTGCCTTATTGGCTTTGATATTGATGGGCTTGCCGTTTTGTAACGCGACTACACCCACAATTTCTTGCGTTAGTGGATCTTGTAGCAAGCGTTGGCCTGGGCAGTCAGAACGTATGTCAATGGGTCGCGCACGTACCGCTTGATCAAGCATCTCCCAGGTCTTTGAGTAGCCCAAAATATCGCCATGATGATACTTATGCACACACTCAGCGCCTGGCAGATCCGGAAACTCAATCCCCGCTGGTTGAAATTGGTGCTCTTGCGGGTCGCCGCCAATCGAGGTGAGCCACTCATTATTTTTGCCCATTTCATCGGCCCAAACCGCAACCATGTCTTGGGGCACTTTATAGGGGCCGGCCAACGCATTGAAGTATGTGATGGCAGCTTCAGTCGATGAGGTATTTAGATAGCCTTGTGCTGCAACCCGAGTGTTGCCGCCCTCTTGCCCAAGGGGGGCTTTATCGAGCAAGATCACCGAGGCGCCTGCCTCGACTGCAGTGATGGCTGTGGCAGCACCTGCTCCCCCAAAACCGACGACCACAACATCTGCGACCGCATCCCACCGTGTGGGCAAGGTGTTTCTTTGACTCATCTTTTTTCCAGTTGTTCGCTTGCTTGATTGTTCGATTACCTATTGCAACAGACCGCGGTGTTCGCTGCGGTCAACACGCTCGTGTTCCTTGTCTGTTTCTTTATTTCAGCAGACCCGCCTCTTTAAAATACTGTGTGTACCACTCAATTTCAGCCGGAAATTTGCTGGCAACTGTAGCGCCATCTTCGTACGCATAGGGCAAGTTGTATTTGATGAGCAGTTGTTTAAATTCTTGCGATTCAGCGACCTGCTTGAGAGCAGCTTCTAAGGTAGCTGCGATAGCGTCAGGCAAACCGACAGGTGCGACTACGATCATTCCACTCGGCGGATTGGTGGGTGGGCAGCCAATATCTTTCATCACAGGAATATCTGGCCGCTTAGGGTCGCGAGCATCAACGTGAAAGGTCACTAACTCACGAAACTGACCTTGCTCAACCAACGGAATATGCGACCCAGAGCCCGCAACAAAATCCACGTGCTTGCCCATCAACGCAGTATTGGCGGTCGAGCCACCTTTTGTAGGCATGTGCTTAAACACAAGCCCCTTGCAGCGCGCAAACGCTTCGACGCCGATTTGTTGTTGGGTATGTGGTCCGCTAGACGAGTAGGTCAGCCCAGGATTTTTCTTCGCGTAGTCTACAAATTGGTCAACCGTTTTGATAGGCGAATCAGCGTTCACGACAAGTCCGCCGATGTAATAGCTGAATTGCATCAGTGGACGAAAGCTTTGGGCGTTATAGGCAAGTTTGACTAGCAACGGTCGCATGGTGATAGACCCGACCGACGTGACTAACAAGGTGTAGCCATCGGGCTTTTTGCTCGCGAGTAAGCCATTTGCAACGGTTGCGCCGCCCCCGCCTTTGTTCTCAATCGTTACAGGCACACCAAGTATTTTTTCAATGCCTTGCGCTAGGGCGCGGCCGGTGATGTCGGTCGTGCCACCGGCAGCAAAGGCAATGTACATTGTGATCGGCTTATCGGGATATTTGGCTGAAGCCAGACCGCTCGCGAGCAAGCCGCCCGTCAGTAGTAAGCTAAGTCCTGCAAGGCGAAAACGTTTACTGATTGTCATAGAAATCCTCACATAAAAATAATAGCTAATTATTCTCATCGGCCGAAGCGACAAGGGCGTTACGCTTTTTGCGAATCGCCGGCAGTACCGCACTGATCAATAACACTAACGAAATAAACAGAAAGCCTGCGGCAATCGGACGGCTCACAAAAATCCCCATACTACCGCTCGAAATAATCAAAGACTGACGCAGAGAGTCTTCAAGGATTGGGCTTAAGACATAGGCTAGGATTAAGGGCGCAGGCTCGTAGTCAAACTTGCGCATCAAATAGCCCACGACGCCAAAGAACAGCATCAGATAAAGATCCATCTCGCTGCCATTGATGACGTACGCACCGATCAACGCAATAAATAAAATCAGCGGAAACAGCACGGCATAGCGAACCCGCAGTAAGCGCACCCAAAGCCCGATCAGTGGTAAGTTCAACACCAGTAACATGGCATTGCCGATGTACATACTGGTGACGGTTCCCCAAAAGAGCTCAGGATTTTTTTGAATCATCAGTGGGCCCGGCGTAATGCCATGAATCATCAGTGCTCCGAGCAAAATGCCCATCACCGCGTTGGCAGGGATGCCGAGTGTCAGTAAAGGGATGAACGCTGCTTGTGCTGCGGCGTTATTGGCCGCCTCAGGGCCAGCCACTCCAGCGATTGCACCATGTCCAAATTTCTCAGGCGTTTTTGAAATACGTTTTTCAGTGCCGTAAGAAATAAACGAGGAAAGTACTGCACCACCACCGGGCAAGATGCCCAGTAAAAAGCCTAAAAAAGAGCCGCGCATGATCGGGGCGAAAGATTCTTTCCAGTCTTGTCGGCTTGGTAGTAGGTTTTTGACTTGACTAACGACTACGCCCTGTTTGATGGTGCGTTCGACATTTAACAAAATTTCAGATACGCCGAAGAGCCCCATGGCGAGCGGTGCGATACCAATCCCGTCGAGCAGGTCAGAGACGCCAAAGGTGAATCTGGGGAGCCCGGTCATGGTGTCAAGGCCAACGACGCCGGCCAGCACACCAACGCCTGCCATCATGAGCGACTTGGCCATCGATTTTTGCGCAAGGTAGGTCAAAATCACTAGCCCCATAATCATTAGCGCAAAGTATTCGGGCGGTCCAAATTTCAGGGCGATTGAGGCGAGCGGGGGTGCGAGTAGCATCAAGCCAATGATGCCGATCGTGCCAGCGATAAATGAGCCGAAGGCCGCAATGCCCAAGGCGGGGCCAGCGCGACCTTGTAGCGCCATTTTGTGGCCGTCTAGCATCGTCACCACTGAGGCCGCTTCGCCGGGTATCCCGACAAGGATTGAGGTGGTCGAGCCCCCGTATTGCGCGCCGTAGTAAATGCCCGACAGCATGATAATGGCCGTCACAGGCGAAATGCCAAAGGTAATCGGTAACAAAATCGACATCGCGCCAACCGGACCAATACCGGGTAACACGCCGATCAGCGTGCCAATCAGTACGCCGATAAAGCAAAAGAAGATATTGTGAGGCTGAAAGGCGACCGAGAAGCCAGTGATGAGGTTATCTGCTAAGTCCATAGGGAATCGCGCGCCTCAGAAGCCAAAAATTCCCGCGGGGAGCGAGATTTTTAGAATGGTTTTGAAAAGTAGGTAGGTGCAGCCGATCGCGATGACTGGGACGAGAATTGAGGTTTTCCAGCTTAAGCCTTCAAGCCAACGCATGATGACGAGCAGCAAAATAAAACTACACAGAAAAAAGCCAAGTGTCTCAAAGGCCAGAATGAACAAAATGATCAGTATCGAGATGGCGACCGCGCGCCACCAATTACAACCTGCCCACAGGTCAGCCACGCGAGTTTGTGCCGCTGGGTCGCCTTTGAACGATTGGATGAAGATCATCAGCGCCATGAGCGCGACAAAACTACCCGCAACGCAGGTTAAAAAACCCGAGCCGGGCGCCCCCATTGTGCCAATGCCAAGATCGAGCGCCCCATAAACGGCGGCGGCGCCGAACAAAAGCCAAACCAGACTGCCAACGCGTTCTGCGTTCAAGATGTCTCCTTCATTATTTTTTTCTTAGGCTCAGGCGTCGTTGCAAGTCTACTGTGCAGCGCACCATTTTGAGGCGATCAATTGATGCTCGCCTTGCTCATATTTATATTGATCCCAATCCTAGGTCTTAGCCCTCCGATTGTCAACCATGTAAGGGCCCACTTTTGATCGCGAGCAGTATCTCGCAATGTGGTCGTTACGAGGTCTCGCGATGTGGTAAGTGCGTTGACATAAGATTCGCCATAGGATTAAGCTGATTCTCAAGTTTAATTATTCAAGAGACAACAGGAGCCCACCATGTCAGATCTGCCAAAACGCGTACGTATCCTTGAAGAAGGTCCTCGTGAGGGGATGCAAATAGAGAAAGGTCCCATCCCAACGCAGCGCAAAATTGACTTGATCGATAGCTTGTCAGAGACTGGACTTGAGCAAATTCAGGTCACCTCGTTTGTGAGTCCGCAGGCAGTGCCTCAGATGGCCGATGCTCCAGAAATTGTTGCTGGTTTCAAGCGCAAGCCAGGCGTGCGTTACACCGGTTTGTGGTTAAACGACAAAGGGCTCGAGCGTGCAATTGCTACCCAAAAGCTTGATATTCGTGGCTCGCTGTCTTTAACCGCCTCAGAGAAATTTTTGTTACGCAATCAAAAACGCACCTTGGCTCAAAATATCGAAGCCGTGCATTCGATGATTGGTATGTTCAAGCACTACAACGTCGAGGTGAATCGCGCCAGCATCATGGCGGCTTTCGGTTGTAATTTTGAAGGTGACATTTCGACTGAGCGTGTACTTGAGCTGATTAAAACGTTCCACGATATTGGTGAGCAACACGGCATCAAGATCGAAACTTTGTCGCTCGCTGATACGATGGCCTGGGCCACCCCTGGTTCGATTCGCAGAGTGGTCGGTGCCGTACGCAATAAGTATCCCGACCTGAATCTGTCTTTGCACCTGCACGACACCCGCGGGATGGGTATTGCCAATGCCTACGCTGGTATGCAAATGGGTGTGCAGATTTTTGACGCTGCCGTTGCAGGCTTGGGTGGTTGTCCATTCGCTTCGCACTCTGGTGCGTCAGGTAACGTCTGTACTGAAGATCTGGTTTTCATGTGCCACGAGATGGGGATTGAAACCGGCATTGATCTTGAAAAATTAATTGAGTCGGCACTGTTGGCTGAGCAAGTTGTTGGCCATCCTTTGCCGGGCTCTATCAAGATGGGCGGTTCGTTAAATAAACTGCGCCAGAAAGTTAAAGAATCGATGCAAGCTAAAGCCTGATCAAGGATCTCATCATGACCGATATCACCCGTGAACTTGGTGCCTTTGTTGCAGGCTTAACCTACGACAAAATCCCGAAAGCAGCAGTCGAAGTGATTCATATGGGCTTTGCTGATTGTGTGGGCGTGATGCTCGCCGGTCGTGATGAGCCTCCTACTAAAATCTTAAAAGAGGTGCTCGCACCACCCGCAGGCACCTCGACGTTGATGTTCGGCGCCCAAACCGCGAGTGCGTCTGATGCGGCATGGATTAATGGTGTCGCCGCGCACGCGTTGGATTTTGATGACGTAGCGATCAAGGGCCACCCCAGCACGATTTTGGTGCCAGCGATTATTGCCGAGGCGCAAGCCTTAGGCTCAACGGGTCGCGAAATGGTGACTGCTTACGCTGCAGGCTACGAAGTGTGGGCTGAGTTGGCGCGTCGTGATCCCGATCACTATCACACCAAAGGCTGGCATCCGACTGGTATTTTGGGTGCCATTGCTTCTGCCGCAGCCTGTGCATCACTGAATAAACTAAACGCAGAGCAGTGCACTATGGCAATCGCCTTAGGTGCTTCGCAAAGCGCTGGCATTATGGCTAACTTCGGTACGATGACCAAACCGTTTCATGCAGGGCGCTCGGCACAATCTGGCGTCTTGGCTGCGCGGCTTGCGAAGGCAGGGTTCACGTCGTCGTTAGATGCACTTGAACATCCACAGGGCTTCTTATCGGCGGTTTCGCCGAATGGTCGTTTTGATGCGACCTCGGCAGTTGAGGCCGGCAAGATCTGGAAGCTTGCCGTGACCAAGCTATCGGTCAAAAAATATCCGTTGTGTTTCTGTACGCATCGCGCGTTAGACGGCATGCTGGATTTGGTTGCCGAAACGCCAGTGACCGCAGACCAAATCGAGAGTATTACCGCCGTGACGAGTCGCCGCAACACCAAGGTCTTGCGTAACCATCAACCGCAAACAGGCCTTGAAGCAAAATTCAGTATGCAATTTGCGATGGCGTCGTGCGTAGTGGCTGGGCGCGCTGGCTTGACTGAACTTGTGGATGATTTTGTGATTCGCCAAGACGTGCAAGACTTGATGAAAAAAATCAGTGTTCAAGCGGATGATGCCGAGCACCCAACGATGCCTGGTTATTCTCCCTTTGACCAAGTCACGGTCAAACTGAAAAATGGTCAGACCTTGCAAAGTAAAGAAGTTGTGACGGTGCGTGGCGGACCAGATTTTCCGTTGAACCGCGAACAACTTTGGGCTAAGTTTGACGACTGCGCTCGCGTCGGCGATTTTGAAGGCTCGGCCTTGAAGTTATTTGATGCGTTCATGGCCTTAGATCAGGTCGCACGTGTCGGCGATATTCCTGGTTTGAGTTCAGGTAAAAAGTAGTCCACTGCGTAGTCGAAAAAAAGGGATCGCCTTGGCGATCCCTTTTTTCTGCTTTGGCTAATTAGCCAATCTGCTTTCTAAACATCTCGATGGTGCGCTCGCGTGCCAGTTTGGCTGACGCTGCGTCGTATGAACCGCGTTGATCGCAGTTAAAACCATGACCCGCTGGATAGAAGTAACTGGTTTCTTTAGGGTAGGCCGCTGCAACAACTTTAGCCTGCTCAAGCGTGATCGAATGATCGGTCTCGCCAAACTGAAACATCACTGGGCACTTTGGCGTTTCTTTCAAGAAGCTAGGAATTGCGCCGCCGTAGTAAGGCACAGAGCAGGCCAAGCCATCAACGCGGCCCGCTGCGAGCCAAGCGATCACGCCGCCCCAGCAGTAACCCACAATACCCACTTTGCCGGCTGATTTGCCGTGTTCAATGGCGGCTTTGACGTCAAGCAGTGTGTCGTCGAAGCTAATCTTTTTCATGAGTTCAACGCCAGCACCGATATCAGGTTGTGTGTAGCCTGCTTCGTATTTGGTTTGGGCGCGATCAAAAAATGCGGGGGCAATCGTGAGATAGCCGTCGGCAGCGAAACCATCTGCGACTGAACGAATGTGGCTGTTTACACCAAAAATTTCTGGGGCGACAATGACTAAACCACGTGGCTTGCCAGCTGGCTCGGCCACATAAGCGTCGAATTGATGGCCGTCTGAGGCTTTGAGTTGAATGCTTTTACCCATAATAATCTCCTTGAATTCGTATTGCTTTGCTGATTGATTGAATAAAACCTTGCGTATCGCGAAAGGGGGCACTGACCTCGTTGTCACTTTTTGCTGCGCTAATTATAGGCATAGACGCAGTCAATTCGGCAAGACATTGTAAAGGTCTCGTGAGTCTATTTTAGGTCGCCCGTTTTGGTGAAGTAGTCTTTATACCAAGTTGTTTCAACGGCCAGGTCGTGATTCAAGGTTTTACTGTCTTTGAGGTCAAAGGGTAGATAGTTTTGTTTGAGCATGGCCCTGAATTCAGGTGACTGAGCGACTGTCATGAAAGTGTTTTCAAGTTTTTTGAGAATGTCGGGAGGCGTTCCGGCCCGAACGGTGGCCAGCATGCCGCTGTTGGGCGGGTTCTCCCAGTCGCAGCCAATCTCTTTGAGGGTTCTGACGTCGGGAAAATTCTCGTCGCGCATGCTTTGAAACAGCACCAATTGGCGAAATACCCCGTCAACCACTAAGGGATTGTGTGACCCTGAGCCCGAAGTGAAGTTCACGTGCTTGCCCATCAACATGGTATTGGCTTCGGTTCCACCTTTGGTCGGCACATGCTTAAAGTCTAGGCCTTTGCAGCGTTTCAGCGCCTCAACCCCCATTTGTTGAGAGGTTGTTGCCACACCACCGCCCCCCGCCGTGGCGTACGACATGCCTGGATTCTTTTTTGCGGCCTCAATGAAGTCTTCAAAGGTCTTCCAGGGGCTGTCAGCGGGGATCACCACTGAACCATTATGAAAATAGCTATATTGCATGACTCCTACAATATCTGACGCTTTGTAGCTCACTTTCATGAGGGCTGGGCGAGTTGTGATCGCTGAAGTCGAGCCGATCAAAACTGTGTAACCATCTGGTTTTTTTGATACCAACAGCCCGGCTGCAACCGTACCGCCGCCCCCGCCTTTGTTCTCAATTGTGATGGGAACACCTAGGATGGGTTCGGCGGCTCGGGCTAAGGCGCGAGCAGTAATGTCTGTCGTTGCGCCCGCAGCATAGGAGACATAAAAGGTGATCGGCTTATTTGGATAGGGTTGCGCTTGAGCGGTAACCGGCAACGCCACCCAAGCTGCAGCAGCCAGCGTACCAGCGAGCTCAAGCCCACTGACAGAACAAACTTGTTTCAACAGGGTTGTCTTAGTCGTAGCGGGGGCGATCAAATCTTTGACATACATCATGTAGACCTCTTCTGTGGACGAAGCTGCTAGACGCTTTACTCTAGACTTAATTTAGCCGCCTCAACGGTTTGCTTCCAATTGGCAATCTCTGCGCGTACAAATGTGTTGAATTCTGCAGGTGAATTGCCGCCCGCAATGCCGCCCATCTCTTTGAAGCGATTTTGGATGTCAGCGGTGTTTAAGACTTTGACAGTGGCTTGTTGCAAGCGGTTAATAATCGCCTGCGGCGTTGCCGCCGGAGCGAACAGACCAAACCACGCTGTGACCAGCATATTGGGTACGCCTGCCTCGGCCATGGTGGGAACGTTGGGTAACTCTGGGGCGCGCACATCACTTGTGACGGCTAGCGCACGTAGCTTGCCGCCCTTGATTTGGGCCATCACACTAGGCGCAGTTGCAATCATAAAGGTGAACTGGTTGCCGAGTAAGGCACCTGTTGCGGGGCCCGCGCCTTTATATGGGATGTGCGGCACCTGAATGCCAGTACGTTGCATAAACATTTCACCTGAAAGGTGCGGAGATTGCCCAGCGCCTGCCGAACCAAAGGAGTAAAGGTTAGGATCCTTTTTGATTGCAGCGACCAGCTCTTGTACCGTCTTAAAGGGAGTGCTGCTGTTGACGACCAAAATATTAGGGTTTGAAATCACAAGCGTGATGGCGCTGAAATCTTCAGGGGTATAAGGTAGTTTCTTGTACAGGCTGTAATTGATCGAGTGAGAGCCGATATTTGCCATCATGATCGTATAGCCGTCGGGCGTGGCACGCGCCACATACTGAGATCCCAAGATACCACCTGCGCCTGCTTTGTTCTCAACCACGACGGTTGTGCCAAGCTCGGCGCCAAGCTTTTCGCTAATAATGCGTGCCGCTTGATCGCCCGTGCCGCCGGGGGCGGCACCAACGATAATTGTGATGGGCTTATCGGGCCAAGCGGCTGCGCAAGGCGAGCCGAGTACGACCGCCAGGCCGAAGATTGCGAAGACACGCAGGGGTAGCGTTGTCTGAAAGGCTCGTAACATAAGTGATGGCATCACAACAGTCTCCTGGCACGAAATATATGTTCTTTTTTGTGACCTAAGGTTAGCAGGAAATCATCCTCTGTTTGAATTTCTCGCTAGACGCGCAGAGGCATGATGTCCATAATAGAAGAAAAATACTAGGCGTATGCTGCATTGCGCCATAAGAATCTGTGAGACCTAGCGCGTTCTGCTCGTCAGGCTGCACTTGATAGTGGGCGAATCTTTTTAACGAAATAAATCGTGGCGTATAGCCACATCACGAGAGTCATCATGGCAACAAAGAGCGTTAAGACAAAAAATTCTGGCTTTGAAAAAGTTGGCGATGTTTCGCGTCGTGCGATCATCGGGGATCAGTATGTCGATGGCATGCTGAAAGCAAAAAATGCTTTCGATCATGAGTGGCAAGAATATTTAAACAATCAGCTCTGGGGGCGAACCTGGGCGCGCGGTATTTTGAGCCATCAGCAACTTAGTCTTGTGAACCTATCTATGCTGGCAGGGCTTGGTCGCATGGAGGAGTTTGAACTGCATTTTCGTATCGCACTGACTCGCACCAAGGTTCCACTGATCCAGTTGCGTGAAATTTTGTTACACATCGGGATGTACTGCGGAGTCCCGATTGGGCGCGATGCCTTTGCGATTGCGCGGCGGGTTTTACAAGAAGAGGGTGTAGATGTCTCTCAGTTAGACACTGTTCCTACAAAAAAATCATCTAGTAAAAAGAAGAAATAAACCTCATTTTTTTAGGTGGATATTTAATATGAATGATCTCTCGCCTCAAAAGAAGTCTTTAGCGATTATCAAAAACCTATGGCGGCTGGTTGTCTGCTGTGCGATGGGGGGTGTATCTGCCGCCTATTCGCAAGTGTTTCCTGTTAAGCCCATCACCTTAGTTGTCCCGTATCAGGCCGGAGGGAGCTCTGACGCCATTGCTCGCACGATGGCGCGCTTGGTTGGAAAAGACCTTGGTCACCAAGTGATTGTTGAGAACAAGGCTGGCGCAGAAGGAATGATCGGGTCGCTCGATGTCATGAAATCTGCGCCAGACGGGTATCGTGTTCTCTTTGGTGGTGCGGGTTCGATGATTGTTGTTCCGGCCCTTAGGCGCACACCACCCTTTGATCCAGGCACTCAATTTACGCCGATTTCAGGAGTGATTGATTTTTCATTTTTTCTATACGCCCATCCCGAACTACCCGTTAAAAACTTAAAAGAGTTTGTGGAATACGCACGTGCGCATCCTGGGAAAATAAACTATGCAACGGGTAATAACCAAGGTTTGCTGACGTTTGCCTACTTAAAAAAGAGTTTGAATCTTGACGTGGTTCAGGTGGCGTACAAGGGCGAAACAGCCGCGACCGCTGATTTGCTTTCAGGCCGTGTACAGGCAATGTTTGCAACGACGGCACCTTTGATGCATGCTAAAGAAGGCCGGCTTAAGGTGTTGGTCACCACCCTGCCACAACGAACACCTCTGCTGCCTGAGGTGGCAACCATGACAGAAAGTGGCTATCCAGAGTTTCCGTTTTCGCCGGCGGGTGGCTGGCTTGGTATTTTTGGCCCAGCTGAAATGAATCCCGAGGTGGTTAAGGTTTTGCATCAGTCTTTTGGCAAAGCGCTGACTGATCCGGAAGTACAAAAGCAACTTGCGCAGGCAGGGCTGTCTTATCGTGCGATGGGGCTCGAGCAGATGGGGGTATTTGTCAAAGGCCAGCGTGATCAGTTTCATCATCTGATTCGAGACCTTGGTATTCCACTTCTCGATTAACCTGTGCCCGATCCAATCAAAAAATTAGAAATAGAGCAAGCGCCTCATGTCTCAAATGCTGCAGTCACTGTATCCACTATTGCTATCCCCTTTGCAAGTTGGCGCGCATACGCTAGCCAACCGAGTCATTATGGGTTCATTGCACACCCGCTTAGAAAATGAGCCCGACGGCGTACATCGTCTTGCTGAGTTTTATGCGGCACGTGCGCGTGGTGGCGTAGGATTGATCATCACAGGTGGTGTATCACCTAACTTCGAAGGGCGTGTCGAGCAAGGTGCTTGGGTGCTTGATTCGACCGAGCAGCTTGAGCAGCATATTCCAATCGTGCAGGCAGTGCATGAGGCGGGTGCAAAAATCGTTTTACAAATTCTTCATACAGGCATTTATGCCAAGCATGACGAAATTATTGGGCCTAGCGCCATTCGTTCGGTCATCAATCCGCGTCAACCGCGTGCTTTTACGGTTGAACAGATCGAGCAGACTATTGAAGACTTTGTCACGTGCGCAGTGCTTGCTCAGCAGGCGGGCTACGACGGTATTGAAGTGATGGGCTCAGAGGGATATCTGATGACTCAGTTCACAGCCTTACGAACCAACAAGCGCGACGATGAATGGGGGGGCTCGCTTGAAAATAGAATTCGGTTTCCGGTAGAGGTCGTACGTCGCACGCGCGAGCGTGTGGGCTCTGGCTTGTTGATCATGTATCGAATTTCTGCGATTGATTTGGTCGACGGTGGTTTAACAGGTGACGAAATCGATCGGCTCGCGCAGGCGCTTGAGCAGGCGGGCGCAGATGCGCTGAACACCGGAATTGGCTGGCATGAGTCGGTGGTGCCCACCATCGCAACGAGCGTCCCGCGTGCTGCCTTTGCGTTTGCTGCGGCTCGACTCAAAAAAGTGGTTTCGATTCCGGTCGTGGCCTCAAATCGCATCAATATGCCCTCGGTGGCTGAAGATATTCTTGAACAGGGGCAGGCAGATTTAGTGTCGCTTGCACGCGCGTTTTTGGCAGATCCAGACTTTGTGGTGAAAGCAGCAACTGGGCGTACCGATGAAATTAATACCTGCATTGGTTGTAATCAAGCGTGCTTAGATCATATTTTTACCGATCGGATTGCGTCTTGTTTGGTGAATCCTCAAGCGTGTCATGAAACTGAGTTCACGGCACCAGCACCGCAAAAGACGCTGAAGGTTGCTGTGGTTGGCGCGGGGCCCGCAGGGTTGGCTTGTGCGATTACGGCAGCCGAGCGCGGTCACCAGGTTCATTTATTTGAAGCGAGTGGTGAAGTAGGGGGGCAATTGAACTTAGCTCGACGCATACCCGGAAAAGAACAAGAGTTTGCTGAGCTGGTGCGATATTTTAAAAAACGCCTGAGTACTACGGGTGTCAATGTCCATCTCAAGCAACGCGTAGATGCGTCAACGCTTGCCAGCGAAGGGTTTGAGCGCGTTGTGATCGCGACAGGTATCAAGCCGCGCACTCCAACTATTACGGGGATCGAACACGCGAAGGTCGTGAGTTATAGCGATGTGATCCTTGGCCGAGTGCAAGTGGGCGAGCGCGTGGCGATCATTGGCACTGGGGGCATCGGTCACGATGTTGCTGAGCTGCTCACTTCTGCCCACGAAGGGACACAGACGGCACAACAATTTTTGAATACCTGGGGTGTTGACCCAAGCATTGGCTCTGCGGGTGGTTTGCAAGCTAGTGTTGCCGAAGACTCTCAGCGCCAAGTGGTGATGTTGCAGCGAGGTACAAAAAAACCCGGGGCACGTTTAGGCAAGAGTACGGGCTGGATACATCGCACTAAGCTCACCAAACGTGGCGTGACTGCAGTGACAGGTTGTACCTACGACAAGATCGATGATCAAGGTTTGCACTACAGTGTGAACGGTGAGCGGCATGTTCTAGAGGTTGACACCATTGTCTTGTGTGCAGGGCAAGACTCTGAGCAAGAGTTAGCGGGTAGGCTGACCGGTGCAGTCTCGCATGTAGATTTGATTGGTGGTGCGCGCGTGGCAACAGAGTTAGATGCGATGCGTGCGATCGATGAAGGTACGCGACTTGCGTTTGCGTGGTAACTGATTGAGGTCAAATAAAAACGCCCCGCGAGCGGGGCGTTTCTTCGTTCAGGATCGTGCGATCAAATATTAGGCGGCAACGACTTCGGCTTCAGGAGCCTTTTTGCTGACATTGATATGATCCCAAAGGTTTTTGCCCGAAACCGACTTCGAGAACGAGTCAGCGACGACCAATAAAACCGCCCAAGGAGCCACGAAAGCTGCGGCGGCAGCGCCAACTGCTACGTGAGCGGCGCCGTTCACAAGGTTACCGTCCAACAACAGGCTTGCGCCGGGTAACATTGTTTCGCCAACTAATTTAACGCCGTTATTAATTACGTCTGACATATTTTTTCTCCAGAGTTTACTGAAAGTCTATTATTGACCGAGGGGGCCCCCTCGTTGAAATGCATTAACAAAATAGACAAATTGAATTGTGCATTAAAAAATGCAAAAACATATGACATTTTGCAAAAAACAACAAAATTTCTTTAAAAATCATTATGTACATGAACGTAAGTTCATCATGTACATAATGTCATTATAACACATTGAAATACTTAGCTTTCATAAGCCGATTCGCCGTGCGAAGTAATATCCAACCCCTCCCGCTCTTGATCTTCAGGCACACGCAAACCAAACACTAAGTCTGCAATTTTGAAGGCGATATAAGCCACCACACCAGACCAAACCAGAGTGACTAAGACGCTTTGACCTTGAATCAAAAACTGATCAATGATTGAGTATTCAGTCGCAGCAGCGTTGGTGACGTAGTCGTAGATGCCAGTGCCACCGAGCTTTGGTGCGGCGAACACAGCGGTTAACAGGGCACCTAAAATCCCTGCAACACCGTGAATACCAAACACGTCCAAGCTATCATCTGAGCCTAAGAGTTTCTTTAAGCCACTGACGCCCCAGATACAGACGAATCCACCCGCGGCACCGATCGCCAGAGCACCCATCGGGCCTACAAAACCAGCCGCAGGTGTGATGGCAACCAGGCCAGCGACGCAGCCAGAAGCACCGCCTAGCAGTGAAGGTTTGCCTCGCAAGAGCCATTCGGCGAACGTCCAGGCCAGTACTGCAGCCGCGGTTGCCAGCAGGGTGTTGGCAAAGGCTAACGCAGCGGTGCCGTTGGCCTCAAGTGCTGAGCCGGCGTTAAAGCCAAACCAGCCAAACCATAGCAGCGCAGCACCAATCATGACGTGGACCATGTTGTGCGGCTTCATAGACTCTTTGCCAAAGCCTAAACGCTTACCAATGACAAACGAGCCCACTAAACCAGCAATCGCAGCGTTGATGTGTACAACGGTACCACCAGCAAAGTCGAGTACACCCTTTTGAAACAACCAGCCGGCTTTAGCAGCCATGGCTTCAAGCGAGGCAGCATCCTTGATGTCGTCTGGACCGGGCCAGAACCAAACCATGTGGGCGATCGGCAAATAGGCAAAGGTAAACCACAGCACCATAAATAACAGGATGGCTGAGAACTTCGCACGCTCTGCGAAGGCACCAACGATTAGGCAGCAGGTGATGGTGGCGAAGACACCCTGAAACACCATGAATACGTACTCAGGTATCGCAACGCCTTTGCTGAATGTGGCTGCCACAACTTCAGGGTTAAGACCTGCCAAAAACAGCCGATCAAATTTTCCGATAAAAGCGCTGCCTTCGGTAAAGGCAAGGCTATAGCCATAAATTGACCACAGTACGATGATCAAAGAGAAAACGACCAAGCACTGCATCAAGATCGACAACACGTTTTTACTGCGGGTTAAGCCGCCGTAAAAGAGTGCCAAGCCGGGCAGACACATTAACAAGACCAAGGCAGTGCAGACCATCATCCAGGCGGTATCGCCCTTGTTTGGAACAATCGCTGCCGGTGCCGCAGCGGGCGCCGCAGCTGCGGCTGCCGGTGCGGTAGCTGTTGCGGCTGGTTTGGCATCTTGAGCGTAAGCGGGGCTAGTTGAGGCAAGGCCCGCGACACCCATTACGGCCGCCAACAGACCTGTTGCTAGAAGTTTATTTAACCAATTTGACACAATACACCTCGTCTTTAAAGTGCCGACGCGCCGGTTTCACCGGTGCGAATGCGAATGACATGATCGATCGGGGTGACGAAAATCTTTCCGTCTCCAATCTTTCCCGTACGAGCGGCTTTCTCGATAGCTTCTAGGGCCTGATCCAAAAGCTCATCAGACACGGCAGCTTCGAGTTTGATCTTGGGCAGAAAATCAACGACATACTCTGCACCGCGATAGAGCTCGGTGTGGCCTTTTTGGCGACCGAAGCCTTTGACCTCGGTCACAGTGACGCCAGATATACCGACAGCAGTGAGAGCAGAACGCACTTCGTCAAGCTTGAAGTGTTTGATGATGGCTGTGATCAATTTCACGGCAGTCCCCTTGAAGATTAAAAGGTTTTAGTTAATGTGGCTAAGACCGTATCGCCGCCCAAGGCTTTACCCTGGGGGTTCACATAGGCTCCCTTTTTGGCATTCGTGCCAAGATAGGCAACGCCTAGAGTTAAGCCGCTGCCAAAGTCTTTGGTGACACCTAGTTTCCAGTCTGTATAGCTATACAGACTGTTGTTTGAAACGCTGGCTCCGCTAGCGGTGCCAGCCACGTATTGATAGCCGGCATGGGCGTTCAGTGTGAGGCCCCAGACGCCTGTGTCATAGTTGACGGTAAGGTCGGTGTAGTTTGAACCCGCGCTATTTGAGAAGCCGAAAAGAGTCGTGGCGGCATACGAAAACTTGAGGTAACCAGTGACCGAGTCAAACGTAAAATTTTGTGCGGCATACAGTTCGGTGGTGTTGGGGTTGGTTGTAAAACCGGTCGCACCCGAGGTCGGGAAGTAGTATTGCAAGATACCAACATCTGCTGTAAAGCCCTTAGACCACTCGTACTTGTAACCAGCATAAAAATCCATTTCAATCGGTGCAGACGCGCTATTGCCCGAGGCCGAGGCCGCGTCTGAGATCCAGCTAATCGATGAGTTCCAGTTGCCGATATAAAAGCCGCTTGAGTGTGCGTAATCAAAACCACCTTGGATAGCTGGTTGTAGGTTTGATTGAGAAATGCCGCGATAGCGATAATCACTAGTGAGTGAAACGTTTGCGGTCAAGGGGCCTGGGTCTGCTGGCGCGGCCGCTGGCACAGCGGGTGCGGCGGTTTGTGCAACGGCAAGGTTGCCAAGCGCTACGCAAGAGAGTAGCCCTGCGGCCAGGGAAGAGGCGACGACTTTACGGCTGATAGACATGTTGAACTCCCTATGATTGAGTAACTGACAATCACCTAGGAAGCAAGATGCATGCCATGTCTTGCCGAACAAGCAATATTGTCTGTAAGGTCATCGTGTGAGGCCTGTTTTGGCCAGACACTTAGTATTCTGAAGCTGGTATTGAGATCCATGAGATGTGATCTCTAGATTTCTCACTAGGTTTGCACTGTGCGGATGCGTTTGCACCAATTTGGTGCTGTCTGTCACAGCTGTGTCATAAAAAATAAGCGGCAGCTTTCCCACGCTATGGGCGACGGCCATTGCGCGCAGCCGTCCATCAGGCACTTCTGCCTGTACCAGAGGCGCACATGCTAATCTTGCCGCAGCATGTCTACGCCTCTTCAATCAACAGCAACCCCTATGACGACACGCGTGGCTTCAGTGATCGAAATCGACGACGTTGATGGGCACCTTGCGATGATCGAACTCAATGACGTGACGAAGCGTTTTGACTCAGGGCTGCTTGCCTTGGGGGGAGTTTCGTTGAGTGTGGCCCAAGGCGAGTTTGTCACCATACTGGGGCCGTCTGGTTGCGGAAAAAGCACTGTATTAAAGTTGGTCGCTGGTTTGGTCATGCCAACAGAGGGCACCGTTGTTTCGCCGGCGCAAACAGACCAAACTGGTCGATCGACGGCGTACGTTTTTCAAGAGCCCACACTGCTGCCCTGGGCGACGGTGTTTGATAATGTCTGGTTGCCGTTACGTTTGCAAGGTCAGTCTAGGCTTGACGCGCAGGCCGTGATAACTCGCGTGCTTGAGCAGGTCGGGCTTGGCGAATTTCATCATACCTACCCCGCGCAGTTATCGGGTGGGATGAAAATGCGGGTGTCGATCGCGCGAGCGTTGGTGTCACAGCCTCAAGTCCTACTGATGGATGAGCCCTTTGCCGCCTTAGACGATATCACCCGGCAACGCTTGAATGTCGATTTATTGACGTGGTGGCATGGTCAGTCAATGTCCGCGATGTTCGTCACGCACAACGTGGCCGAAGCCGTGTTTCTGAGTCAACGGGTGCTCGTGATGGGCGCGCGTCCGGGCAAGGTGGTCGCTGAGGTACGCATTGAGCAACCATACCCGAGAGACGTTAGTTTTCGACAGACAACAGCGTTCATCCATCATTGTCTAATGCTGAGCCACGCACTGGATGAGGCGAGTTCTGATGGGATGAAGCCGCGATGAAGTTGGGTAACATTGTTCTACCGACCGCGGTCTGTGTGTCGCTGCTTTTAGGTTGGGAGTTATTTGTCCGGTGGGCAGAGGTTCCCGCTTACACACTACCCGCACCCTCGGCCGTGATTGAATCGCTTGTGGCCAACTGGAGTTCGCTTTTAGGAAGTTGGTGGTTTACTGTCAAAATTACGCTCAGTGCTTTAGGCCTCGCTTGCCTAGGTGGGGTCTTGATTGCGTCGGTGTTCGCACTTTCGCCAAGCACAGAGCGTGCCTTGTTTCCGCTTGCAGTTGTGCTGCAGGTCACGCCGATCGTGGCGGTGGCTCCGCTCATGCTCATCTACATCGAAAGCACCATGGCCGCTTTGCTGCTGTGTGCCTGGATCGTGGCGTTTTTTCCGATCTTGTCGAACACTGTCATTGGCTTGCGGTCGATTGACAAAAATTTGCTAGATCTCTTTAGGCTGTATCGGGCGACCCCTTGGCAGCGTTTGGCCCTTTTGCGGGCGCCCTCGGCATTACCGTATTTTTTAGCGGGAGTAAAAATATCGGGTGGCTTGAGTTTGATTGGTGCCGTAACCGCCGAAATGGTTGCTGGCGCGGCGGGTCGCGACACGGGCTTAGCATCACGCATTCTTGAGGCGAGTTTTCGAACTGAGACGCCTAAAATGTTTGCAGCGTTATTGTTGCTGGTGGCAACAGGTGTTATGGTATTTCTCATATTAAATTTTTTGTCTAGAAAGCTTTTGGTTCAGCAGCCAAGTTTCGAATGACCCCACTCTGGTGATCAAAGAGGTTGGTCGCTTAACGGTGTTGAGCCTAGTTCGTACCCATATGCCTCGTTGAGTGTGCGTGAACTAAACATTTATGTGAAAAGGAAACCCATGACTTATAAATTTTTATTCAAGGCATTTGGGATGGTGCTGTTGACAACAAGCCTTGCGCAGGCTCAACAAGCAGTCTCCTTCGCAACCAACTGGAAAGCGCAAGCCGCTCACGGCGGCTTTTATCAGGCGCTTGCGGATGGCACCTATAAAAAATACGGTCTGGATGTCAAAATTATTCAAGGCGGCCCGCAGGTCAACAATCGCCCGCTCTTGCCCGCGGGGCGCATTGATTTTTTAATGACGGGTAACCTGTTGCACAGTTTTGATAATGTAAAGAATAAAGTGCCCGTGGTCGCTGTGGCGGCAATGTTTCAAAAAGATCCTCAGGCGTTGATGGCACACAAAGGACAAGGCTACGAAAACTTTGCCGCGCTCAAGACCGCGCCTGTTGCCTACATTGCCAAAGACGGACAATTTACTTGGTGGCAATGGCTGAAGGTCACGCATGGGTTTCGAGATGAGGCTTTAAAGCCTTACAACTACAACCTAGGGCCTTTTCTCTCAAACGCGAAGTCAGTCCAGCAGGGCTACTCGGTGGCCGAACCCATCTATATTAAAGAGCAAGGTAAGTTTGACCCCATCGTGCATCTGTTGGCAGATCATGGCTTCTCAACTTACAGCACGCTCATCGAAACCCGTGCCGATACTGTAAAAAACAAACCAGAGCTCGTGCAGAAGTTTGTCGACGCATCGATTCTAGGCTGGGTCAACTTTATGTACGGTGATCGCAAGGTCGCGACGGCGTTGATGCTGAAAGATAACCCTGAGTTGTCTGCAGCTGAGGTCGAGGCGTCGGTTAGTCTAATGAAACAACAGGGTATCGTTGACTCGGGCGAGGCACGCACGCTTGGTATCGGTGCGATGAAGGCTGAACGTATTCAAGATTTTTATGCGCAGATGGTCAAGGCTGGTCTGTACAAATCGGGCGACGTTGATCTGACTCAAGTTGCCACGTCACAGTTTGTGAATAAAGCGACGGGCGTTGAGTTGACACAGCAATTGTTGAAAGCCAAATAGAAAATGCGCCATGCAATGAAGACCATCGGTCTTCATTGCGGCTTATATCAATCGGGTGTCATCTTGGCTTTGATGATCACTTCTTTCCATTTGGCAGTTTCGCTTTTAATGAAGGCAGCATAAGCCGCTGGAGTGCTGCCGATCACTTCTGTTGCTGTATCGTTAATGCGCTTATTCACGTCGGGCGTGGCCAGCACGGCGGCAACATCCTTCGATAGTTGATCGACGATAGCTTTAGGCGTACCTGCAGGCGCCATGAAACCAAACCATGCTGTGATTTCAAAGTCTTTGATCCCTTGCTCGATCACTGTGGGTACTTCTGGCTGAGCGGGTGACCGTGCGGCGCTCGTAATGCCAATCGCCCGAATCGTGTTTGCCCGGATATGTGGCAGCAACACTGGCGTGTTGTGAATTAAGACCTCAAACTGACCGCCAAGACCATCGGTGGTCATTTGAGCGCTCGATTTATAAGGGATGCTGGTCATCTTGATGCCGGCAATCAAATTCAATAGTTCGCCCGTTAAGTGTTGCGTGGTGCCGGGGCCCGCGGTGCCATAGCGAATTTTGTTCGGCTCTTTTTTTGCCAATGCGATCAGCTCTTGCATATTATTGGCTGGTACCGAGGGATGCACCGTAATGAAGTTAGGCGTTTTCGTCGCCAAGCTGACCGGGATCAGGTCTTTTTCGACGTCATAGGGCATCTTGCCAGCCATTAGGGTTGGATTGACCGCGATGGGCCCAATGGTGTTGTACAGAAACGTGTAGCCATCGGGTGCCGCTTTTGCAACCCGATCGGTGCCGATATTGCCCGCAGCGCCCACGACATTTTCAATCACGACGGGTTGCCCCCACGCTTCAGAAAGCTTTTGCCCGATCAGTCGAACTTGTGCATCAGGCGCGCTACCTGGCGGTGCCGGGGCAATCATTCGTACGGTTTTGTCTGGCCATTTAGATTGTGCTTGAGCCGTGGCACTAAAAAGTAGGCCGCAAGTTAAAAGAACGGCGCTCGTCTTCGTCAACACGCTCGTGAGCGGGGTAGGGAGTTTCATGGTTGTCTCGCTTAAAGGGCAGCTATTTGTCAAACCTATGGAGGTTTGGTCGTCGACTATTTTAAACAGCTCGCCGCAAGGACGGACTAATCGCTTACCCCTAGCTAGCCACAAGGACGGACTAATCGCTTACCACTAGCTAGTCACGCCTTCAGCGAACAATGTCAGGATTATGTTCGCCCAAGCGAGGAGGGCGAACCCCTGCCGTTCCGGGTGTTTTTGATAACTTGATGGGCAGCCCGACACCTTGATAGTCGTCTCGTTGAATAAACATGTCGCGCGCCACGGTGTGCGGCTGTTGAAAGGCCTCAGGTACGGTGTGAACAGGGCCTGCAGCCACCCCTAGTGCCATGAGGTCTTTGCACAGCTCGGCTCGATTAAATTCTTTAAGCGCGACTTCCATTTCATGACGCAGGGCCTCACGGTTTGTCATGCGGCTCGCGTTGCTGTTGAACAGTGGATTGCTCAGTAGGTCTTCGCGCTGGATATGTTTGCAGAACTTTTTAAATTGTCCTTCATTGACGATCCCTAAAAAAATTTGACCGTCGCCGACTTCAAAGCGGTTGTAAGTTGGGATATTGGGGTGCGCGCTGCCGGTTAAAGCCGGTGTCTTGCCAGAGTTCATCCAGTTGGCAGCATGCGGAATCAGCATGCTTAAGGCAGAGTCGAACAGCGTGGCTTCAACACGCTGACCTTGCCCGGTACGGATACGGGCCCACAGCGCCATCATGATTCCAGAAAAGGCGTTGTAGCCCGTCACCTGATCCACCACCGGTACGCCGATTCGGGTGGGCCCTGTTTGTGGCTCGCCATTGATACTCATGAGGCCGCACATGGCTTGCAGGACGGCATCGTATCCAGGCAAGTTCGCCAAGGGGCCGGTGTCACCAAAGCCTGAGATGCTGCAGTAAATCAGTTTCGGAAAGGCCGTTGCTAGATACTCGTCGTAGCCGAGCCCCCATTTTGCCATCGTGCCTGGGACAAAATTTTCGATTAGCACATCGGCGTTCACCAATAACGCTTCAAGAATCGCACGGTCGGCGGGTGTGGTGAGATCCAGACTCAGACCGCGCTTGCCACGGTTGATGGCCGAGAAGTAAGCCGCCTGTCCGGGCTCAACAAAAGGTGGCCCGAGTAATCGTGTTTCGTCACCCTGTGGCGCTTCGACCTTGATGACGTCGGCGCCATGGTCGGACAACATTTGTGCACACAGAGGGCCTGCTAAGACGCGCGAGAGATCTAGCACGCGTAAGCCGACCAAAGAGCCCTGTTTAGCATTCGTATCAAGCCAGGCCGCATCCGTCAGAGGACTCGCGCCCGTAGCTGCGGGACGTTGATCGTTTTCGAAGGATGCGGGCATGGGCTTAGCCTCGAGTTGGCAGTTGCACGATACAAGAGCCTAACACTGACAGCTCATTATTTTGGTTGTGAGCCTCTTGCGCGATGGCAACAAGATGACGGTCGCCTTCTTTATATTTCTTTGTGACTTTCGCGCGAATGAACAACATGTCGCCCGCTGGATTATGACGGCGAATTTTGCAATCTGCCTGACGTAAAAAGCCTTCGTCTCCCATCCAGTTCGTCATTTGATGCATCAGCCACGAGCTGCGCTCTGGGCCGTAATCGTAGGCGCCAGGTGCGCCGACTTCAAGGGCAAACTCTTCTTCCCAGTGCACGCGCTCTGGTACGTCTGGCACACCGAAGCGATTTTTAATGCCTACGCCCGGGTGCGCGTCGATCAGCTGCCAGGCGAGTTTATTGGCACGAATATAAAGCCCACCCCAGCCTTGCGCATACGCGATAAAACCTGTGACTGTCATTGGACCTTTGAATAAAACTGGCAGCTCGTCGCCTTCTTGAACGTCGTCCCAATAACGCGTGTTTGCACCACGAACTTCTTCATTGGCGTAGAGCTTGTAGGCTTCTTTCAGTTGCTCATCGGTGTAGGGCACAACACCTTTTTCTTGTACCTCAGTGTATTTGGTGCCTTTCTCGCGTGCGTGATCACGCTCGGTACGAAAGCACCAGGTATCAGCCTCGGCAAGTTTGTCGCCGGTTTGATTGAAAAAATCGACGTGATAAGTTTGTTGAATCGCTTTACCAGCGAAGCGTGTATCGTGCTCGACGAGATCCTTGAGATAGGCTTCAGTGCTGATGACGTCATTGCGTTTTGCGTGTTGATGCCAAGTCCAGTTTGAACCTGACCACATCGCGTGCACGCCGGGTAAGCCTCCTACATAACCCGACACAATCCGGCTGGTTGAATACAAAAAACTTGGCAGGGCAATGATGGTGCCGTGGCTTGTTTTGGCTGCGTACTCGGGGTCGCACCACAGCGGATTGTCGTCACCGATGCCGTGTGCATAATGGCGAATATTGTCGCGGGTGGCTTCGTAGCACCAAGGTTCGGCAGTTGCACCGATTTTGACACCAATGCGTCGCTGCAGATCTTCAAGCCCTTGCGCAGTAATTTTTGGAAAACTGCGTTGGCCGATTAATTCTGATGACATATAGATCTCCTGATGATTTCTTTTAAATACCGATCGTAAAAATTTTCTGAAATGCGATCACGCTGCGACCTCGCGAAGTTTTTTTCGGTGGATTTTTCCAGCGGGTGTTTTTGGCAGTTCTGGCACAAAGACGATATGACGCGGATACTCGTGCTGGCTTAAACGTGTTCTGACCAAATCTTGAAGCTCTTGAATAAACGCTTCGTCGCCGGGTCGTTGGCTGACGACAAACGCTTTGACGGCTTGGCCGCGCAGGCTGTCAGGTACGCCGATCGCTGCCGCCTCTTGGGCGTCGGGGTGTTTCAGGATGGCATCTTCGATCTCGACAGCACTCATCGTCCAGCCAGCAGAAATGATGACGTCGTCGGCGCGGCCGCCATGATAAAAGTACCCCTCGGCGTCGACATGCCCAAGATCCTTTGTGGCAAGCCACTGGCCTTTGCGCCAAACTTTGATCTCGCCGATGACATTGGCTGCACAGGCAAGGCCAGTCGCATCTTGCACTTGCACCTGCGCACCGGGGATAGGTTTACCGAGAGATCCCGGTTTATGCGCAAAATCTTCGGCGCCCGGATAGCTTACTAGGATGACACCGATTTCGGTCGTGCCGTACATGCTGCAGACCTGCAACCCGAACGTTTGTTCGATAAATTCTTCGGTGGCGCTATCGATGGGCTCGCCGGTAAACGACATTTTTTTAAACGCGTACTGGTAGTTAGACGCACAGCCCGAATTTTTCATCATGCGATAGTGCGTAGCCGCTGCCGAAATATTGGTGAAGCGATGTGTGGCCAGCCCTTTCAGCAGCACTGCAGCGTTAAATTTGCCGGCAAAAGAGCCAATGGTAAGACCAAGCGCCATCGGCGCGAGCGTGCCATGCCAGAGCCCGTGGCCCCAGGCGGGCGAGGACGGGCACATGAAACGATCGCTAGGCCGAAGCCCCGTGCCGTAGAGTGCTGCCACCATCAAGGTCACGATTGACCGGTGGGTATGTTTGACGGCTTCTGGGAGTTCTCGCGTGGTACCCGACGTGTACTGATACATGGCGTAGTCAGTGGCGTTAGTCGCGGGGGCAAAGGTATTTGGGTATTGCGCTAACGAAGCCATCAGGGCGTCGTCAGCCAAGAGGGTGCGCGCTTGATAGTCGGCAGAAACAATGCCAATTTTTTCTGAATTAGTAAACAATAGACTGGGCAGGCAGTCAGCGATTCTAAGGTTTAAGCCATCAGGGCCAAACAGCGTGAAGAGCGGCACAGCGATGGCACCGGCTTTCATAATGCCGAATAAGCAGGTGTAAAACGCCAGTGAAGGCTCAAGCATGACCGCAACACGGTCGCCCTTTTTGATGCCGCGAGCCGCTAAAAAATGCGCCATCTGCGACGATTGCTTGGCCAACTGCTCGTACGAGATGATCTCGTCGGGTGCATCGGTACGCAGAACGATAACCGCCGTTTGCCCCTGCGAGGCATAGCGGTCAACGCATTCGTGAGCGATATTGAGATGCTCACGATTTCCGTCAAAGAGCTCCCATAATTTTTCGGATGAAAAATTTGCTTGTGCGTCTGCATACGACGTAAACGCAGTGAGTTTTGCCATGGGATTGCTTTGCTGAGAGAACGGTTTGCGAGCGAGGTGCTGTAGACGGCGATGCCAGCGCGGATTGCATTGGAGGTCGCAGTGATTGCCTCACTGTATCGCTGCCCCCTTTCATTGTCAAATGAAGCTATTTGTTGTATTAGTACAATGATATTAGAATGCACAAACTAACTGTCGAAAGTAACGAATCTATCCAATGACCTCGTCTGATCAAATGACACAGCAAGTCACACAAAGCCCTCTCGAGGGGGGGCAAGATCGCGTCGCGGCAAAGCCCGCGCCTCGGATCCGTTCGGTTCCTGCGGTCTCGCGGTCGATCGCGATTTTGCGTTTGCTAGGCAAGGCCCGCGCGCCGCTTGGCGTGAACGCGATCGCGCAGGCGTTGGATCTGGTGCCAAGCACGTGTTTGCACATTTTGCGTGCCCTTGTTGAAGAAAAGCTTGTTGCCTTTGATCGCCAAACCAAACACTACCGGCTTGGCATCGGCATGCTCGCACTCGCGCGTAGCGCCCTTGATTCCAACGCCTTTCCTGCACTGATTCAGGCCGGTCTCGACCAACTCTCTACCGCTTACAACGTCACGGCTATCGCTGTCGATGTGTCCGACGCAGATCAGATGGTCGTTGTTGCGCTATCGCGTTCGACAATCCCCTTTAGGCTGCATGTGGATGTGGGCAGTGTGTTTCCGTCGTTATTAAGCGCCACCGGGCGGCTTGTCGCAGCTTTCAGTCAACAGTCTCGCGCCGAGCTGAAGGCTCAGTTTGCCAAACTAAGGTGGGACGGCTCGATCAACTTCGACACTTGGTATCTCGAAGTGCAACAAGCCATGCAAAATGAATATAGTATTGATCGCGGCACTTACATTGCCGGCGTCACAATCGTGGCCGTACCCGTACGCCAACAAAATAAAATGCCAACCCATACTCTTGTCTGTGCAAGCCTGACGAATCAGTTGACCGAGGCTGATCTAACCGATCTAATCATGCGCATGAGATTGCAGGCTGATCTCGCTACAAGCCTTTAACGGAAAACGCAGAAGTAAAACGCAGAACGAAAGCGTAGAAGGGAAACGTATAAATCCCTTTCGTTTTAAATTAAAGTCGCACGCGTCCCGCACTCTAGAGTAGGGAAGCTGCCAATAATATCAACAGGAAGACACGTACATCATGCAACATAGCCGCGAAAGAATTTTGACGACCCACACGGGTAGCCTACCTCGCCCAGCCGCCTTAGTGCAGATGTACGCACAGCGAGCGAACGGCCAGTCAGTCGATGAAGCGTTGCTAGAGCGTGCTGGGCATCAAGCGATGCAAGCCAGTGTCGAAAATCAAATGGCGAATGGTATCGACGTTGGGAATAACGGCGAACAGCAGCGCGAAGGTTTTTTTCTGTATGTCCAGCGTCGTATGTCCGGTTTCTCAGGTAGCTGGAAGCGTTGGTCGCGCGGTGACGTTGAACGTTATCCTGAATTTAAGCAGATGATGGCAAACCAAGCCGGCGATAAGGTGGCGGTCAGTAACTTCCTGCCACCACGAGTAACGGGCGAGGTCAAGTATCTTGATCCGATGCTTGCCGCCTCAGAGGCAGTTGACTTCAAAGCCGAACTTGCGGGCCGCTCAAAAACATTCACAGAGGCTTTTTTAACGGCGCCTTCGCCGGGCATCATCGCTTCTGCGTGCAAAAACGAACATTACGATACCGAAGAAGCTTATCTGGCCGCGCTGGCTGAAGCCTTACGCCTTGAATATGAAGCGATTGTAAACAACGGCTTCGTTCTGCAAATCGATTGCCCTGATCTCGCGCTCGAACGCCATGTGTCGTATCACGATGAATCTGACGCAAAATTTATCGGTTTTATCGAGCGCGTTGTCACCGCCCTAAATGTTGCTCTCAGAAACATCCCACGCGATCGCGTGCGTATGCACGTGTGCTGGGGCAACTATGAAGGCCCGCATGATTGCGATGTCCCTTTACAAAAAATTTGGCCGACCATCAGTCAAACAAATGTCGGTGGGTTTGTATTGCCCTTCGCCAACGCACGCCATGCCCACGAGATGACAGTCTTGCGCAAGCACCCGTTGAAAGAAGATCAAATTATTGTGGCGGGTGTCATTGACGTTTTAACGAACTTCGTTGAGCATCCTGAGGTGGTTGCTGACCGCCTCGAGCGCTGCGCGGCAGAGGTCGGTGACCCAACACGCGTGCTCGCAGGAACAGATTGCGGTTTCGATACCTCAGCCGGTATGGGTCGTGTTGCCACCGACGTGGTCTGGGCTAAGTTACGCACGCTCGCCGAAGGTGCACGCATCGCGAGCGAGCGTCTGATTAAGTAGCGAGGTACCCTCAATCAACAGTCGCACCAGAGGCCTTTACAATCGCGCCCCATTTGACGATGTCTTGGTCTAAGCGCACCTTGAACTGGGCCGGCGTGTCAAAGGCAAGTTCCAGGCCAAGGTCCATAAGCTTCTTTTGAACAGCGGGTTTCTGCATCACTGTGGCAGTCGCCTGATAAACCTTATTCACCACCTCAGGTGGTGTACCAGCGATCGCAAACAAGCCTACCCAGAGCTCACCTGAAAACTCAGGAATCTGTTCAATCATGGCTGGGACATCAGGCAGGGACGGCGAACGCTTAGCCGTGCTGACGCCCAGAGCACGCAACTGACCCTGGCGGATATTGCTCAGCGCAGAGGGCAGGCTAGCGAAGGCAATGGGCACCTGTCCACCTAAGACATCAGCCATGGCGGGTGCTACACCTTTATAGGGTATGTGTTCCATTTTGTAACCGCCCATTTGATCCATCATCACGCCTAAAAGATGATTGAGCGTTCCGTTGCCCGCCGACGCATACTGATACTTGCCAGGGTTGGCTTTGATCAAGGCTAAAAACTCAGTCAGAGTTTTGGCAGCAAATGAGGGGTGAACCACCAGTACATTGGGTACGCTGCCAATGATGGTAATGGGGATAAAGTCTTTAACAGGATCAAAGCCGACATTTTTATACAACGCAGGGTTAATCGCTTGAACGCTATTGACTGTCATCAGCAGTGTATAGCCGTCAGGCGCAGCCGTTTTTGTTTGTGCAGTACCGATGTTGCCCCCAGCCCCTGGTCTGTTGACCAGTACAACTGACTGCTTAAATTCTTCAGCAAGTTCGGTGGCGATGATGCGCCCCACGATATCGTTGGTACCGCCGGTCGCGTTCGGCACGACCATCGTCAGCTGTCGGGTCGGATAGTTAGACGGCGCTTGCGCAAATCCAGTTTGTGCGCCCAGCCCTAGCGTCAGCGCCGTCAGCAGTCGCAGAGCCTGTAAACTGAAGTTTTGCCTGCATTGAATCATCTGAGTCTCCTAGGTTGAATCGATTTGTTATGCTCCACTATAGAGCACAAGCTTAGTGTACGACTACGAATATCGGACAAAACATCATGTCGCAGGCCCCTCGCAGATTAATCGTCGCCATTACGGGCGCCTCAGGCACCGCCTACGGTGTCCGGTTGCTACAAGTGCTACAGGCGACGGATATTGAGACACATTTGGTCTTGACTGACTCGGCAAAATTGACGATGGCAGCCGAGACCGAGTTCAATCCCGCTCAGGTTCAGGCAATGGCAGACGTTGTTCATTCAGCAAAAAACGTCGGCGCAACAATCGCCTCGGGGTCGTTTATGACACTCGGTATGGTCGTCGCGCCATGCTCAGTCAATACGCTTTCTGAAATTGCTTGGGGCATCACCGGAAATCTGATCTCCCGCGCAGCCGATGTTGTGCTCAAAGAGCGTCGCCGCCTAGTGTTGCTGGTGCGCGAAACGCCGTTGCATGCCGGCCATTTGAAGTCGATGCTTCAAGTGACACAAAATGGTGCAATTGTGATGCCGCCAGTGCCCGCCCTCTATATCAAGCCTGAATCGATCGACGCGATCATTGATCACACGGTTGGGCGAGTACTCGATTTGTTTGCCTTAGAAACTGATCTGGTGCAGCGCTGGAATGGCTTGGGTAAACCCTAGTTGTGGCCCGCTCTTTGTCCAAAACACCAACGCTTCCCACAAAAAATATGAAACTGTTTGTGTACTATAAATTCTTGCCTGACGAGTATCCTGAGCTTAAGATGCATGTGCAGCACATGCAAATGCGGATGCAAACCCAGTTTGCGCAACTGGGTGCTCAGGTGATGAAGCGACCTTCACCTGATGAACTTGGACAGGTGACGTGGATGGAAATCTACGACCTTGGTTCAAACGATTTTGCTGTATTTAAGTTTGAACTTGAGCGTGCTGCAGAACAAGAAAAACTGCCTCAACCCCGGCGCACTGAACAATTTGTAGACTGCTAAATCATGACAAAAAATATCTTAAAGGCGTTCGTTATTTTGCTTGTTGGCGCAACGGTATGTCAGCAAGCATTTGCTCAGTATCCCCAGCGCCCGATCAAAATTCTAGTCGGCTTTGCGGCGGGTGGCCCGACCGATAGCTCAGCGCGCGCCTTAGCTGAGGGCATGGCCAAGGTGCTTGGGCAACAGGTCGTGATCGAGAACCGGCCAGGCGCAAACGCGCAAATTGCGGCGGTTGAATTGATTAAAAGCCCTGCCGACGGTTACACGCTGATGCTTGCCTCGAATGGCACACTCGCTCTGGGGGGCGCACGTTACGCTAAGTTGCCTTACGATGTCGACCGCGATTTCACACCGATCGGCTCGGTAGCCGGGTATCCGCATATCTTGGTCGTGCCGATTCAGAGCCCCGCAAACAATCTCGAGTCTTTGATCCGTTTAGCGAAGGCTGCTCCTAAAGGTTTAACAGTCGCGGTCACTGGTCATGCCAACGAGTTAACCGTTGAATGGTTAAAAAAAGATGCAAACATTGAGCTAACCTCAGTGGCCTACAAGGGGGCTTCACCGATCGTCAATGACTTAGTCTCAGCGCGGGTTGATATGGCATTGCTTGCCCCCAATGTTGCGATGCCGATGGTTGAAGCCAAGCGAATAAAAGCCATTGCAGTGACGGGCGCACACCCCTTCGCCGATTTGCCCGGTGTCCCCACCATGATGGCTTCGGGCCTGGCGAACTTTGAAATTGATATCTGGAATGGCTTAGTTGCACCGGCGGGCACCAGCACGAGCATCATTGAAAAATTAAATGACGCACTCAGGCAAACTCTAAAGCAGCCAGAGTTTCAAAAAACTCTGGCGATATCAGGTCAATACGCCATCAGCGATACACCTGCTGAATTCAAACGTAAGTACGATAAAGAAGCTGCGCACTGGAAAAAAATTGCAACCGACGCGAAGCTACCTCTACTTTAATAAAACGCTTTTTCATCTAGCGACAGTAATGGAAAGGCACTCAGCGCATCGTTAGGGCTCAGCGGCGCGACCGCTTGCAAATAGCTTGGATTGAGCTCGGCAAGCGAGTTGACACCGATCAGTCCCATGCAGATCTTGATTTCATCTTCTAAGATTTCAAGCATTCTGACAACACCCGCGGCGCCATCTGCTGCAAGCCCGATACATTGCATGCGACCCATGCCGACCATGTGCGCCCCAGAGGCGATAGCTTTGACGATGTCAGAGCCGCGGTTGAAACTACCATCCACAATCACGGTAGCCCGACCGTTGACGGCCTTTACAACCTCTGGCAGCACAGCCATTGACCCAAGGCAATGATCAAGTTGGCGTCCACCGTGGTTTGACACGTACACCATGTCTACACCGTGATCGACCGCCATCGCGGCATCTTCCGCCGTTGCAATACCCTTCAAAATGAGTGGCACTTTAAGCTTACTTTTTAAGCGGTCAACATCTTTCCAGGTGAGCTGCGGTTGAAACTCGCGTCCCGGAACGGCGAGACGACGAATGTTTCGTTTAGCCTGATCGCGTTCGCGACGACTGTAATGTGCGGTGTCAACTGTCAAACAAAAGGCACCGTTACCAGCAGCCTCTACTCGCTCTGCGATGGCGTCGACCCAAGCGGCATCGCCATGCACATAAAGCTGAAACAGTCGTAGCGCATCGGGGGCGGCTTGTGCAACGGCCTCAATGCCTGGCTGGCACACCGAGCTCAGCATATGTGCAATGCCAAACTGTTCAGCGGCCTGAGCCGACGCGGCGCCTGCACCTTGAGCGAATAGTTCAAGACTACCAACCGGCGCAAGCAAAATGGGCAAGCGAAGATCGCGGCCTAAAAATTGCGTGCGAGCGCTAACCGTACTGACATCGCGCAAGACCCGTGGTCGAAACGCCAGCGCGTCAATCGACGCGCGATTACGGCGCAGTGTTGTCTCGGTTTCGGTGCCGCCTACGATGTAATCCCAATTGTCGTGATTAAGCTTTTGGCGTGCTTTTTGAACGAGTTCGTGTAGTGTTAAAAAACGAGGTTCTGCAGAAGACATAGTGATTAAGGCGCTTTAAGTTGAAGTGGTTTAAACGAGTTGAAATTATTCGCTTGCTTTGATGTTGGCCTGCTGCGCGATTGCTTTCCATTTTTTCATTTCAGCAAAGACAAAGTCGCTCCAGGGGCCGGCGCCGCGAGGATCGGGCACCATTCCTTTATCGATGATATTTTTTTGCATTGCAGGATCCGCGAGGATCTTGGCAACATCGACACTGATTTTTTGCACCACCGCAGCGGGTGTATTTTTAGGCACCACCAGGCCAGTCCAACCAGCACCTTCAAAACCGGGGTAACCCGACTCGGCCACCGTGGGTAGGTTTGGAAGTTGCGGCACGCGTTCAAGCATTGCAATCCCAAGCGCCTTGAGCTTGCCCGACTGAATATGCGGTAAGGTAGCCGCCATGCTGTCGACCAAAATAGAAATTTGCCCACCTAACAAGTCAGTGACTGCACTGGCACTGCCTTTATAGTTAATACCAACCATGTTGATACCAGCGGTGTATTTAAAGAATTCGCCGGTTAAATGTTGCGTGTTGTTGACGCCGCCGTAGCCCACGTTAAATTTGCCGGGCTCTTTTTTAGCGGCCGCAACCAGTTCTTGAATGGTGTTGTAGGGTAATGTCGCATTCACCACAATGATCATGGGGGCGATCGCTAAGCCACCCACGTAGGTAAAGTCTTTTGCGGCATCGTAGGCCAGTTTGTCGAATACGGCGGGGTTGACTGCCAACACACCGCTTGTTCCCATGATCATTGTGTAGCCATCGGGGGCTGCCGTTGCGCCCGCAACCATACCAGGTACGCCGTTTTTGTTTTCAACGATGACTTGTTGGCCCCACGCGGCGGTGAGCTTTTCTGCAATCAATCTTGCCACAATATCTGTGGCTTGCCCAGGAGGAAACGGCACAATCAGCTTGACGGGTTTTTCAGGAAACACAGCCTGTGCATTCGCCGCAAAAGTGAGTAGCGTGCAGCAAAGTCCGATTATCGAAGCGGTAAGCGCTTTTAACGTAGTGTGTCGTAGCATGATTTTCTTGAAGGTGTTTAGTGTTGCTTGGTTTAACAGCGTTCACTTTATTGGGACTCAGCCAATTAATGTTATTCGGCTAAAGCATGAATCTTGCGTTTTGCGAAGCGCGGATCAGGACATGATTCGGCGCTTCGCATTGACGAAATTATTCGCTTGCTTTGATGCTGGCCTGAGTCGCAGCAGCTTTCCATTTTTTCATTTCTGCAAAAACAAATTCGCTCCAAGGGCCTGCGCCGCGCGGGTCAGGCACCATTCCTTTGTCGATGATGTTTTGTTGCATGGTGGGGTCAGCAAGAATTTTAGCGACGTCATTGCTGATTTTTTGTACGATGGCTGGCGGCGTACCTTTGGGCACGACCAAGCCTTGCCAGCCTACGCCTTCAAAGCCTGGGTAGCCCGACTCGGCAACCGTTGGCAGGTTTGGTAATTGCGGCACGCGCTGCAGTGTCGTGATGGCCAGAGGTTTTAATTTGCCAGCTTTAATATGTGGCAGAGCGACCGCCATGCTGTCGACCAAAATTGAGATTTGCCCACCCAACAGGTCTGTGACAGCTGCTGCACTACCCTTGTAGTTCACGCCAACCATGTTCACGCCTGTGGTGAACTTAAAGAGCTCTCCGGTTAAATGTTGGGTGTTGTTGACTCCGCCATACCCCACATTAAACTTACCAGGCTCTTTTTTGGCTGCCGCAACGAGTTCTTGCACGGTGTTGTAAGGCAGCGAGGCGCTGACAACTACGATCATGGGCGTGATAGCCAAGCCACCCACGTAAATAAAATCTTTGGTGACATCGTAAGGAAGTTTTGCGAAGACAGCTGGGTTAACGGCCAAGACCCCACTGGTGCCCATCGTCATCGTATAGCCATCAGGTGCGGCAGTGCTGCCTGCGACCATGCCTGGCACGCCGGTCTTGTTCTCAACAATGACTTGATGACCCCAGGCAATCGTAAGCTTCTCTGCGATCATTCTGGCAATGATGTCGGTGGCTTGCCCCGGTGGAAAAGGCACAATCAGTTTGACCGGCTTCTCTGGAAAGTTCGTTTGAGCCTGAGCCGGAACGTTAAAAACCAGACAGAGCAATATCGCGAGCAGCGACGCTAAAGATTTAAAGTGCATGTAAGCCTCCGGGAAAATCGGGCAGCGCCGTCGACGGATTTGTCGATGTCTCTATGTCGGCGGTTTTTAATGGATTTTGCACTAAGTTAGGCTGCGTAATAGTATTTGTCAACTGAGGGCTAGAGTCCCCCGCTGCGTGCTGGCGAGTGGTCTTACGCAAGTCGCAAGACGCGAAGACGCCTTGCGACTCGAGTCAAGGGTTTACCTTTAGCGGCTCAAGATGTCTTTCAAGATATCCGGGTCGCACCGCACATCGACGCCTGCCTGCTCTTGTGCCAAAAGCATCGCAATGCGCGAGTCCTTCTCGCTCCAACCTCGGTTAAGCGCCTCGGTCATCTGGGCAAGCGTCAGCTTTGCAAATTGCATGTCTAGATCAACCTCGCGCCCAAGTTCATTGGCCAGCGTAACGTCTTTATGCGCTAGTTTTAATGAAAATTTAGCAGGCTCGTAAGCGCCACTTAAAAAGTGAGTAGGCAAGCCGTCAAAGGTTCTGCGCCGCCCCATCGCACCGCTACGCAACGCTTTGAACAGAGTGGGTGCCTCGACACCGGCCTTCACGCCCATTGAAAACACTTCTGCAATCGCAGAGTTAAACATGTAGCCCATACAGTTATGAACAAGCTTGGCGACCGAGGCGGCACCGACGGCACCTAAAAATTGCACATCGTCAGACATGCACGACAGCACAGGCACATATTGGGTGAAGGTTGGTTCGTCACCGCTCGTCCAAATCACAAGTTTGCCCGAAGCTGCGCCTGTGGGGCCTCCAGAGACTGGGGCATCTAAAAAAAATAGCTCTTTTTTAGAAAGCTCGGCGTGTAGCTCTCGAATCACGCGAGGGGCGTTGGTTGAAAAATCAAACACCACGCTGCCAGCGCGCAGACCAGCAGTCAACCCATTGGGTCCGGTCAATACCTCTTGCACCTGAGTTGGGCCCGGCAAAGATAAGAAAACGATATCAACCTGAGCGCCTAAGGCGGTGGGTGTGTCAGCCCATTGCGCGCCTTGCGCGATCAGTGACTGCGCATTCGCCTTGATCATGTCGTGGATGATCAGGGTATGCCCGTGTTTGATGAGATTCGTTGCCATCCTTGAACCCATCGTACCTAGCCCGATAAAACCGATTTTCATTTTTTGTCGTCCAGTTTTTGGTGAAGTCGATACAAAGCCTTGCTGCTTTAGTATTATTGAACACAATCAGCACTATTCGTAAAACTATATCAGGAGACTTGTATGGCCACGGCCCCCACCTCAGAACGTCGCGAACGTTTGCGCAAGACGGTTCCAAAAATGGTCGAATGCGCAGAAAAAGTTCTATACGGCGATATTTGGGAGCGCAAAGAGCTCTCTAAACGCGACCGCAGCATGATTACCATCGCCGCCTTGCTCACCTCGTTTAGGCCAGATCAATTGCGCGTTCACATTACGCGTGGTTTAGAAAATGGTTTGACTCAAGAAGAGATTGGCGAGCTGATTACTCACTTAGCGTTTTATTCGGGTTGGGCGTCGTCAATGTCTGCCGCTCAAGTTGCGTATGAGGTTTTTGAAGAGATGCAAAAAAAATGAACTGTTCGATGAATGTGTGCCCGCGATCGGCGCCGACCCAAGCGCTAGTGCGCTTGACGCGTCTGACCCTCTTGACTGCGTTCTTGATTACAGCTGTTTCAGTGATCGCACCTGTCGGTGCACAGCCGTTTCCAAACAAGCCGCTCAAGATCGTGGTCGGGTTTCCGCCTGGGGGTGGCTCAGATTTAATGGCCCGCATTGTGGCCGAAAAAATGTCAGTGATTTTCAAGCAACCTGTGATTGTGGATAACAAGCCTGGTGCGGGCTCAACCATTGCCGCAACCTTTGTGTCGCGCGCAGCACCAGACGGCTACACAATTCTCTTTGGCCAGGCTGCCAACGTAGGCGTTGCACCTGCGATCATGAGTACGTTGACATATGATCCCCTCAAAGACTTTGCCCCCATTACTCGTTTGGTCTCGGCGCCATTGGTTCTTGTCGGGCCAGCAGATCTTCCTGCAAAAAATCTTAAAGAACTGATCGCGCTCACTGCTGCTAAGCCTAATGCCTTAAGCTACGGCTCGCCTGGCTCAGGTACGGTGGGGCATCTTGCGGGTGCCATGTTCATGAACGAGGCTAAGCTCAAGGCTGTCCATGTTCCTTATAAAGGTCAGTCGTTATTAATCACCGATATGCTTGGTGGGCGTATTGCGATGTACTTTAGTACCATCGCCGTCGTAAAGCCTTATGTCGAAAGTGGGAAGATGCGTGCCTTTGGGGTGACCTCGGCAAAGCCCTCTGCAGCGTTTCCGGGTGTGCCGGCCATTGGCGACGCCGGTTTACCTGGCTATGCAGTTGAAAACTGGTACGGCTTGCTCGCACCCGCCGGCACGCCAGCGGCAGTGATTGACACGCTGCAGCAAACCGTTAAGCAAATCTTGCTTTTGCCTGAAGTCCAGCAAGATCTCACCAAAGAGGGTGGCGAGATTGGCGGTGAGTCGCCCGCTGAGTTCGCGAAATTCTTAAGTATTGACATACCGCGCTGGAAAAAAATCGCGGTCGAGGCAGAATTAGCACCTTGATCTAGGTCAATTCCGCTACACTCGATTGTCAAAAAATAGTGGTAATCATAAAAACCGTTTTGGAGATCATCTTGAAAACATACACACGTGTGATGGGTGGGTTAGGTTTAGCACTCACATTTAGTCTGGGCGCTCTGAACGCTCAGGCTCAAGCCCCAGCAGCCGCACCGGCCGCCCCGCCGCCTGCCTGGAAACAGGGCATGCCTGAGTCGATGGCGAACTCAACCTTAGCGCCCTTGCCAGCAAAACTGACAATCACTAAGGCTGCCGATGTCCCGTTAGACAAGATCAAGGTTCCAGCCGGTTTCAAAGTCGAAGTCTGGGCCGATAGCATCCCTGGTGGTCGAGCGATTGCTGCGGGCGACGATGGCAAGTACTACGTGGGTACTCGTGGCTTAGGTCGCATTTATGAACTGACAGATGACGGCAAACAACGCACCTCGCGGATCGTGATCGATAAGCTCAATCAGCCAACCGCGGCCTTCAAAGATGGTTCACTCTATGTGGTTGCTATCGATAAAGTCTTGCGCTTTGATGGCATCGCTAAAAATCCTACTGTTGCGCCGGTTGATTTGACCGCCAAATTTAATTTCCCACCCTTGCAACACCATAACTGGAAATACGTTGCCTTTGGTCCAGACGGAAAGTTCTATGTGCCGTTTGGCGCGCCGTGCAATATTTGTGCACTGCCAACCAATGAGTACGCTCAGATTCGTCGCTATAACGCCGACGGCTCTGGCATGGAAGTCTTAGCAACTGGCGTTCGTAATTCGGTGGGTTTTGACTGGCATCCTGTCACCAAAGAACTTTGGTTTAGTAATCATGGACGTGACTGGATGGGTGACGATAGCCCAGACGATACGATGCTCCGCCTAAAGGTTGGTGGCAATTATGGTTTCCCTTTCTGCCACGCCGGCAAGATCGCCGATCCCGATGTTAAAAAGGATAACGCTTGCGGTGGCGTCGAACAACCTGTTGCCTTGATGGGCCCTCATGCAGCAACGATGGGCGTGATGTTTTATTCTGGCTCGATGTTTCCTGCCGAGTACAAAAACGTTCTGTTCAATGCACGTAAAGGCTCATGGAACCGTACCAAGAAAATTGGTCACGATGTTGTGATGGTTCAGGCTGATGCAGATGGGAAGAACGCAAAGGTTGTGCCCTTTATGACCGGCTTCATGAACGAAGCGGATCAGTCATGGTGGGGTCGTCCTGCGTATCTTCATCAAATGAAAGACGGCTCAGTGCTTGTGTCTGACGAGCAACTGGGTGTGATTTATCGCGTGTCTTACAGCAAATAAGTCAGGTACGCGTGTCGCTTGTTGCAAAGGTTGTTTTTTGGTTCGGGGTGGTCTTTCTGACCACCTCGCCGTCTTGGGGGCAGGTCTCGCCTCAACGACTGGCGCTGTGTGCTGCTTGCCACGGAGCAGACGGAAACTCTCAAATCAAAGGGATCCCGTCTTTAGCAGCGCAGCCAAAACTGTTTTTAGAAAACAGTTTGATCTTGATGCGCGAAGGGATGCGCGAAGTGCCCGCGATGAAAGGCATGCTCGATGGCGTGACCGATGCTGAAGTGATCGAGTTGGCAAAGTTTTATTCGGCCCTAACGCTAGCCACTCCCCCCGCAGATAAGCAAGCAGATTTGTTCAACAAAGGTGAGCAGCTTGCCAGCGGTATGCGCTGTGGAATTTGCCATTTGCCCAATTACGTTGGGCGCGAGCAGATGCCCAGGTTAGCGGGCCAGCGTGAAGACTATTTATTGCACAGCTTGTTGCAGTTCAAAAACAATCAAGCGGTGGGCCGTGATTCAAATATGGCGGCTTCGGTTTATGGTGTTGCTGATGCCGATTTGCAAGCGCTGTCGCATTACTTGTCTAGAATTACGCCCTAGTTGGCGCAGTGGGTGCAGTTTCAGCTTTAACGCGACCCTCGTTTTCATATAACCCCCCAACACTGCGCGCTAAAAGCGGTGACGCAATCCAGTCACAACATAAAAACTAGTGGAATCTGCGATAAACCCCGGGTTTGTTGCATACGACGTGGCCACATACATGTTGGTGCGGGCGGTAAAGTCGTACTGATACCCAATACCGTACGCATCTTGCGCCCCGACATTGTTATGAGCTTTGGTTGTGCCATTGCTTGCCGCACGCGTCCACGAAGTGAAAATCTTTGACGCGCTACTGATCGGAAGCGTAAAACCCAACATATACGAATTGAAATTCATGTTCGGGTCGAAGATGATGGCGCCTTGTCCGCCACCCCAAGAATTGATGTCAATCGTTGGTTTGCCGATAGTGGTAAACGAGACGCCTTGCACGTTGATGGCACCCCCTTTGTTCTGACCGACTGCTGCAGAAATTTGTATGGTGCCCAAGTCGTATTTTCCACCGACGATCCACTCACGGATGTTCGGGCTATTGGCGATATTAGAGGGTAGTCTTGGATCTGCACCGTTGGGCATGGCCTGATCATAAGTCGCAGCAAGCATCAGGGGGCCTTTGTTATAACTCACTCCTAACGTGATGAGGCGGGTGTTGTTTGTGGTCGAGTCGTTGTAATCGCTGCCCGCTGCGATCGATTTTGCACCATCGAAATAATACGTGTTCATCTGCGGCGAAAAAGAATAGCCAGCACCCACCTTAAGTCCACTGGCGGGTTCAACCATCAATTTAATGAGGTTGCTGTATTTCGTATTTGAGTTAGCCGAGCCAAAGGCGTACGCCATTCGAGCTTGTCCAAACCCGCCACGAAACGGGTCGATGGGCAAAAAGTATTCAGGGGCATAGCCACTTTGACGACCAATTCTAAAATAACCTAAGTCGTTTTTGCCCAGACCAACCCAAGACTGAGTTCCGAAAAGGCGTCCGTTGGCCAACGCAGCGCCGTTGGTGACGTCAAAGCTACCCTCGAGCTGAAAGTTTGCCGTGAAGCCGTTACCTAAAGGCTCTTGGCCGCGCATTCCCCAGCGTGAGGTTGTTTGCATGCCGCTGCCGAGCCCAAGCCTAGATTGACTATATTGACCCGGCCCGGTTAGCGTTTGATAGGCAATACCGCCATCAATCAAGCCGTAGAGCGTGACGCTAGCTTGTTGCGCCCAAGCTTGGCTGGTGACAATACAAAGCGCGACCAAACCAAGCGTTATTTTTTTTGCATGCGTCATAGCGTCTCAGTCGCGTGCGCTCGGCGGTGGCTTGACATACCCTAAGCTCTTATTTGAGGAGGGTATCGAGCGTGATCCGAGCGTCTTTTATTTTCGATGGCGTTGTACAAACAAAGATGCAAGAGAGTATCAGAGAATAAATCTCTCGGGGGCTTTAACAGCCTTGCGAGTGTGGAAATCTCAAGGTCGATACAATACAACGCGGTACCCCTCATTTATTACTGAACAACAGGGACATGCATGGTGTGTCCCTACCCAACTGGCTAAACAAAGAGTGAGCCTAACCTATGAAGCATCAGTCTGAAAAACCAAACATTGTCGTGTTAGGCGCCGGAGCCGTTGGCTGCTACTTTGGTGGAATGTTGGCGCGCGCGGGGCACAACGTAACGTTGGTGGCTCGTGCCGAGCACGTTGCCGCGATCTCTGAACATGGCCTGCACATGGATTGTCAAAGCTTTCAAGAGTACGTTGCCGTCTCTGCAAGCGTAGATCTTGCCGTGGTGGCTCAGGCAGATTTAATTTTATTGTGCGTCAAATCGCCCGATACCACCAAGACGATCGAAGCAATTAAACCTTATTTACAAAAGCACACCGCAATTGTGAGCTTGCAAAACGGGGTCGATAATGGTGAGCGCATTTGCGCCGTTGTGAGCAACCCAGTGTTTCCGGCTGTTGTGTATGTGGCGACGATTATGGCGGGGCCTGGCCGCCTCAAGCATCTGGGGCGAGGCGAGTTAGCCATTGGGCAGTCACCAGGCAATCACAATGATGTTGGCGCCGCTGGACAACTGACGGCACTGGCCAAACTGTTGACGGAGGGGGGCGTACCTTGCGTGGTATCGCCAGACATCCGAAAAGATCAATGGAGCAAGTTTCTAGTGAATTGCAGCTACAACGCCATTTCAGCGATCGGTCAGTTGACGTACGGCAAAATGGTGCAGACTGAAGCGGTGCGCGTGCTGATCAATCAATTGGCCGACGAGGTGGTGAGTGTGGCGCAGCATCAAGGGATTGCGCTCACGCATCAAGAGGCCCAGCAGGCTAACGACATGATCCCTCAGACGATGCCGGGCCAACTATCTTCAACAGCGCAAGACCTTGCCCGTAAAAAACCGAGCGAAATTGAATTTTTAAACGGTTTGGTTGTCCGTAAAGGTAAAGAGTACGGTATCGCGACCCCAGCCAATCAAAGTGTGTATGCCTTGGTCAAGATGCTAGAGGATGCTCAGGCGCTGTGTTAAAACGAATAAAAAACTCCTGTGAGACGTTAAATGAATAGCAAACTTATGAGCCAGTTACGCCACGGCATCGCTCTTGTGGTTGCGCTGGGCACAATTTTTGGTGGCGGCCAGGTGGTGGCGCAAAGTGCTGCCGACAAGTACCCCGAAAAAGCGATCAAGATAGTTGTGCCATTTCCGCCCGGAGGCTCGACCGATACCCTTGGGCGAGCGATCGCTCAAAAATTGCAAGAAAAGTGGGGGCAACCAGTCGTTGTAGAAAATCGGCCTGGTGCGAGCACGTTGATCGGCTCAACCGCTGTGGCAAAAGCTGCGCCTGACGGCTATACCTTGATCGTTTCGGTGAGTAGTCACACTACCAATCCTGCCATGCACTCGAGTATGCCGTTCGATACGCTAAACGACTTTAAGGCGATTAGTATGTTGGCAAGAGCACCAGTTTTGGTGGTCGCTAACCCGAATTTTCCAGCAAGCAACATTAAAGAACTGATTGAGCTTGGTAAGGCCGGAAAAATCAAGCTTGATTATGGTTCAGCGGGGGTAGGTACGATGACGCACCTCACCGCAGAACTCATTAAAAAACAGACTGGGTTGGATTTGACGCATATCCTCTACAAAGGCGGTACACCTGCGATGATGGACGTGATGTCTGGCCATCTTGCGTTGACCTTCGCGACGCTTGGTCAAGTGCAGCCGCAGATTAAATCGGGCAAGCTAAAAGCGCTTGGGATTTCGTCCGATACGCGTTACGCCTCGGTTTCTGATATCCCAACCTTCAAAGAGCAAGGCCTCGATGTGGTGACCGTTGAGTGGTTTGGTTTGCTCGCGCCTGCAGCGACACCACCAGATATCATCGCCAAGCTGAACGCCGAGGTTAAGCAGATTATGGCAAATCCAGAGCTCGGCGATCGCCTCGCCTCAATTGAACTGGTTAGCTCAACCCCAGCGTTTCTTGAACAGTTCATTCAAAGTGAAGTGAATCGCTGGAGCCCGGTGATCAAAGAATTGAATATCAAAACGAATTGAAGGACTTTGGGCCTAGATCAAGCGCGGTGTATTAAGCGACGGTTGGGCTCAACGCGCGAAGCCCTTTTGTTTTTTTAGGGCAGTGTGGACGTCAAAAATGCCAGTAAGAATAAACGTCGCGGCAAAGCTAAACATGGGTGGTGAGGCTAAAATAGTATCTCGGCTCTCCCCAAGGTCAATAACTTCGTATGAAATATTCAAAAACAATCACATTCACTGCGATGACGTTGCTAATGGCTGTCGCCGCCCCAAGCTCGGCGCAACCA
>Ga0222712_10000170_pt1 | contig 93454 bp, 59 predicted proteins | sample C33_657DmetaG_FD_165043 | JGI IMG/M metagenome (GOLD analysis project Ga0222712, IMG submission 165043) | Estuarine water microbial communities from San Francisco Bay, California, United States - C33_657D | ecosystem: Environmental > Aquatic > Marine > Unclassified | place: USA: California... | reverse complement strand
CCAGCGCGACAACCGTCGTCGCTTCGGCGCCCTCGCCAAGGGCCTCAAGGTCCTCGACCTCTGCTGCTACTCCGGCGGCTTCTCCATCTCGGCCAAACTCGCCGGCGCCACCGAGGTCACCGCGGTGGACCTCGACGAGAAGGCCATCGAGATGGCCAAGCGGAACGCCAACCTGAACAACGCGCGCATCGAGTTCGTCCACGCCGACGCCTTCACCTGGATCCGCCAGATGCAGAAGAACGGCAAGACCTGGGACCTGGTCCTCTGCGACCCGCCCAAGTTCGTCGACAGCCGCGACGTCGAGTTCGAGGCCGAGGGCCTCAAGAAATACAACGACCTCAACGTGCTCGCCATGCAGCTCGTCGCCCCGGGCGGCCTGTTCGTGACCTGCTCCTGCTCCGGCCTGGTCTCGGCCGAGGCCTTCGAGGACCTCGTCAGCAAGGCCGCGCACCGCTACCAGAAGCGCCTCCAGATCTTCGATCGCACCGGCCCCGGCGGCGACCACCCCAACGCCTCCAACCACCCCGAGGGACGCTACCTCAAGGTGCTGTGGAGTAGGATCGCCTGATAGGGCCAGGGACAGGGCTAGGGCTGGGCAATATTAGTAGGGGCAGCACCACGTGCTGCCCTAGCCGCCACCACCCCGTAACTTCCGCTGCCATCTACCACGTGTCCCCTCGCGGCTCCGCCGCGCAAGTCAGCACCGCCGCATCCTATCCGGTTTCCGATCTCCCCTTGGGATCTGCCATCTCCCCGTGCCACCGCGCGACTCCGCCGCGCTGGCATCAACGCGATCCTTAGCCCGACCGGCGGAGGCCGGGCGGGCTAAGGAAGACCGGATGCCCGGCGAATCCTCAGGGCGCCGAAGACTTCCTCACGACGGTGCCTTCTCCGATGCTGATGCTCGCGCCTTCGTAATTGATGACGCCGTTGCCGCCCTGGACGGTGACGGAAAGGTTGTCGACCAGCTTCAGCGATCCCAGGCCTCCGTCGCCCTGTTCGGTGCGGGCGCCTTCACCGACCCACGAGACCACGCCTTGGACGACGGGTATGCGCACCGAAGGCGTCGGGATCGCCGCGGGGGCCGAAGCAGCCGGCGCCACCGTCACGACCGAGACGGTGCTCCGGGACAGACGGGTGCTTTCCTGCGTCGTCATGCTGACCTGATCGTTGATCGCGGCGCGCGTACCCTGATAAGACGCGGCCACTCCTCCTATCAAACGGGTCGGGATTCGCAGGACGCGAGCCGCCGCCGTAAGTTGCGGATCGGCGCCGGTGGCCGGCAGACCGTTCGCGACACCGGTCGCCTGGGAATCGATGCTCAGCCCGTCAGGGAGCTCGCCGACCGTCACGTCGCGCCCGGAGACGATCTTGAACTGCACATCGGCGGAGGTCGAATTCTGCAGCCGGATGTCGCCGGCGACGAGATCCCCGTTGGCGCCGGCCTTGATGGTGAAGGTGTTCGCCGTCGGAGACGTCGTGACCAAGGTAAGGTCGCCGAGGGTGATGTCTGCCCCGGTCGGAGCGGCGCCACCTCGCGTGCTGTCGAAGGTCACGTCGGTCAGCACCTGGGCGGCGCCCAGCAAGGCGATGGCTCCGCCGTCGGTGGTGATATCCGCCGAAACGACCGAAGCGCCGGTGACGCCGAAGCCCGCGCCACCGCTCGTGACGACGGCATAGGGAACAGTCGTCGTACCCGTGGTCTGCAACGAGAGGGTCGCCTGCGGCGCCAGCGCCGTGAGCACGTCGATGTTCCCCGTCTGACCGGCCCCGCCGATGATGACCGAGGCGAAGCCAGGGCCAATCGAGGCGAGGTCGGCGGTCGAGAGATGGAAGCCTCCCGTACCGGCGCCGCCCAAGGTGATGGCGGAGGAGGTGACGTAAGGCGCGACCGTGACGACCGAGGAGGCGGTCGCGGGCGTGATCGCACCGGTCAGGATCACGTCAGCGGCGCGCAACGCCCCGGCAGTCCCCGCTACCGCCATGTCAGCCGACACGGTGATGAGGCCGGGCGTCGCGACCTGACCGGAGAGCGACAAGTTGAGTCCGCTAAGCCGGATGTCACCGCCGACGCTGCCAAGGCCGACGATGGACGGACCTGCGCCCGAGGTGGCGGTGGACGTGACGTCGATGTCGCCGGCGACCCGGAGCGGACCGAGCGTGCCGCCACCCGCGGTGATGTCCACGGTGGCGATGGCCGGACCGCTCATCGAGGCCGAGACCAGCGAGACGGCGCCCTGTCCCGCGTCGACGAGCAGCGATCCGCCACCGGACGAGGCGGAGAGGCTTCCCAGCGCGGCGTCGCCGTTGTTGGTCCTGATGGTCAGGCTGCCGGGCGGCGCGATATCGACCGCGTTGGAACGGAAGTCGGCGCCGGTCAGGTTCAGGCTCACCACGCCTGGCACGATCAGTTGGCCGACTGTGACGTCGCCAGCGGAGTAAAGCTGGCCGAGGCGAAGATCCGTCGAGCCCGGGCTGACGACGAGTCCGCCGGCGCCGAGACGGACGATGTCCGCGGAGGAGGAACCCAGCGTAAGGTCGCCGGCATTGACGATCAGCCCGCCCAGCGTGAGCGCGCCGGTCGACCCGAGGAAATCGACGTCGGTTCCGCCCAAGGTCAGGACGCCGGTGCCGGAGACGGAGGTGCCGGCGGAACCGACCTGAATCACGCCGGCCGTGATCAGCGAAGCATTGGCGACGACCTCCAGGTCGCCGAGGACACGGATGGCGCCCGTGCCGGTTCCGGTGACGGCACCGCTGAGACGGAGGTCGCCGGTCACGGTAAGCGCGCCGTCGCCGGTCAGGCCGACCGCCGCGGAGATGTCCGTGAGGCCGGTCGTCGCGAGGACCAGCGGCACGTCGACGGTGACAGGCTGGGCGACGGTGATCGCGGCGCTGCCGCCGACGATCCTGACGGACCCAAGATCGGCGAGCTTGGACAGCAGGCCCGAGGTCACGTCGAAGGCGCCGGCTCCTGAGTCGGTCGACGCTCCCACCAGGACCGGTAGACCCGAAGCGGAAGCCAGCGTGAGTTCGGTCGAGGCTCCGACAAAGCTGGCCGCCGCACCGGCTTCGATCGTGTCGGCGGTGAGGCGCACCGCCGAGGCGCCGAAGGCGACCGGTCCTTCGAAACGCAGCAGGTCGCGCACGGCGATGTCCTGACCGACCGTGGTGAGTCCGTCGGAAGCGAGCGTCAGGGAATCCAACGGCGTGAGATTACCGACCGCACCCAACGTGAGCGAGGCGCTGCCGGTATCGAGGGTCAGATGCGAGGGACCGGCCACAGCGCCTTGGATGGAGCCGACCAACAGGCTGCCGCCCGGGAAGGCGCCCCCGGCGGTGGTGTCGATGGAAGCCGTGCCGGAAATCCGGAGGGCGGCATCGATGGACAAGGATTGGCCCGCGGTGGTGAGAGCGGAGGAGAGCACCAGGCTGCCCGAGGGGGACACGAACGAGACCGGCGCCGTGAAAGCAAGCGGCGCGGCCACGGTCAGGACGCCCGAACCCGCGGAGGAACCGAAGCGAAGCGAGGTGAAGCCATTGCCGATGAGGGCCATCTCCGCCGCCGTGAGGTCGAAGGCGGCGGTGGACGCCGTGCCGCCGATCGCCATGTCCGCGGTCGCGGGTGCGGGCTCGAAGGCAAGGGATCCCGCATTCGGGGAGGCAGCGGGCAATAGGAGGCCCGTGAAGTCCACCTCGGCGGCGCGCAGGACGACGTCGCCGCTGAGGACGGTATCGGCCGCGCCCAACTGGATGGTGCCGCCCGCGAGATAACTGCCGCTGAGACTCTGGCCCAGGGCGCCGGAGAGCGCAAGGTCACCCGCGCCGGTCACGCCCGCCGCAGCAAGCAGGCCGCCGGCGGTCACCGTCAGGTCATAACCGTTGGCGACCACCGCGACGGAGCCGAGACTGACCTGACCCGAGGCGACGATCGAAGCGTCGGCCGCCAGGCTCAACGAGCCGACCTGCATCTGCCCGGCAGGCAGGGAAAGCGCCCCGCCCAAGGTCAGGTCTCCGGCGTAGATCAGGTCACCGGGATTGAGGCTGAACTGGTCGCCCGCCTGATCGCCGAAGCGGAGTCCGCCGGTCTGCGCCAGGCTGATGTTGCCGGAAAGGGTCGTGACCCCGGCGTTACCGCCGAGGAAGGCGAGCGAGCCCGAGCCCTGCACCAGCAGGTCGGTCAGGTTCACCGCGCCGGCGATCGTGACGTCGCCGGTCGAGGTCGCCGACTGGATTTGGAGCATCGCGAGCCCACTGATGCCGCCCGCGAGCGTGACGTCGCCCGCGGCGCCGTCCAAGGTGAGGCGATAGCCGTTGCCGGCGACGGAGCCGAGGCTCAGATCGCCGCCCGCGGTCAGCACGGAGGAATCGGCGCCCAATGTCACGGCACCCAGGGAGATATTCCCGCCGGTACCGATGAGGCCGCCGGACAGCTGGGTCGACCCGAACGCCGCCGAGCCCACGGAGATGCTGTCGCCCAGGATCGCGGTATTGGCGGCCAGCGACCCGGTGACCGACACCGAGTTGAGCGGCAGCAAGGTCAGCACATCGACGCCGGACACGCCACCGGACACCACGAGGTTGGCGGAAGCGGCGGAGACGGTGAGGTCGTGGCCGGCGCCGGTGACGCTGGCGAGGGTGATGTTACCGCCGGACTGGAGCAACGAGTCGCCGGTCAGCGTCACGGCGGAAGCGTTCAGGACGCCGCCGAGCTGCAGGATGCCGCCGAGACGGAGATCCCCGAGAGAGGCGCTGGCGGCCGACGCGGTCGCTCCGCCGGCCAGACGCAGCTCGCCCCCGGCGATGGCGCCGACGATGCCGAAGGTGTCGCCCGTCTGGTCTCCCAGGGAGAGCACGCCGGCATTGGCGACGGTGACGCCTCCTGCGATGGCGGAGGTGCCGTTGTTACCGCCAAGCAGGCTGGCCGTGCCGCCCGCGACGGTGAGCGAGCCGAGGTCGACGACGCCGCTGACCGTGGCGACCCCGGTCGAACCGACGGCCTGCAAGGTAAGCGCCCCGACCTGGGAGACGCCGCCGGCGACGGCGACGTTCCCGGTCGCCGAAGAGAGGGTCAACGCGTGCGTGGCGCCGGCGATCGCGCCGGTGGAAAGCATACCCGTGCCGGTGCCGAGGACGGCGTCTCCGGCAAGGGTGAGCGTACCGGTGGACAGATTGCCTGAAGTGTTCACGGAGCCGGCGAGCGTGAGGTCGCCCAGCTGCGCGGAGCCGGCGTTGACGATGCCGGTCACGCCGATGGCGCCCGGCGAGGTCAGAGCCCCGACGAAGGAGAAGCGGTCGCCGGACTGGTCGCCCAGGGTGACGGGCACGCCGGCGGCGAAGGTGGCGGAGGTCGCGCTGCTGAGGCCCTGGGCGCCGCCGAGGAGCACGGCCTGCCCTCCCCCGAGGACATTGAGCACGCCGACGTCGAAGGTCCCGCTGAGCGTGACGTTGCCGGTGGCGCCCGCCGTCTGCAACGAGAGCGCGCCAAGCGAGGAGATGTCACCCGCGACGTCGATGGCGGCGGTGCCCGAGGACAACGCCAGCGAACCGGGGCCGGTGACGGTGTTAAGGCTGATGGCGCCGTTGACGGTACCGATGGAGGCGGAGCCCGTGGCGGCCAGCTGGCCGGTCACGGAGACGGCGCCGGTGGCGGTCAGGCCGCCGCCCAAGGTCAGGCCGCCGGTCACGCTCAACGCGCCCGAGAGATTCTGCGCGCCGCTGAACGTCGTGTTCACGGCGGCGGCGGTCAGGCCGGTGATCGGACCGGACGTGGCGGCGGCGTAGCTCGTGAAGCCGCCGACCGTGGCGGCCGACGCGAAGCTGACGGCGCCCGCGCCGGCGGAAAGCGCCAGCGACGAACCGCCGCCCAGGGGCGAAGCGAAGGAGATCGCGCCGCCGGAGGTGGCGATCGTGCTGCCCGTCGACTTCACGGCGACCGGCGCATCGAAGCCGAGCGTCAGCGGGGCCGTGGCCGAGGTCAGCGAAGCCGGCAGCTGGATGAAGCCCTGCCGGTTGCCGACGGCGGTATCGACGGCAAGCTGCAGCGAACCGGCGACGGAACCAAGATAGGACAGATCGGTGTCGAAGACGATGCTGCCTTTCGAGGAGATCGTCAGCGGAGTCCCGCTGGCGAGCGCGGCGAGGAGCGTGTTGATGTTGATCGTGCCCGAACCGCTATCCAGACGGAAGGTGCCGCCCGTCCAGGCCTCGGAGTCGGCGGCGGTCGAGATGGTGAGGATGGACGGGGTGAACAAACTGGCATGGGAGTCCGGAAGGAACGCCACCCTGCTCACCGTAGGCACCGCGAGGGCGCGGGTGGCGAAGCCGACGGGCGTCGAGGTGGCCGGAGTGAATACGGCGCTGGAGAAGCCGGCCAAGGTCGGCTGCGGCGCGGCGACAAAAGGCGCCGCCGTCGGGAAAACAGTCGGATTGGTGCCTGAGACGATGTACCCAGGAGCGACGGTTCCGGTGGCCAGCGGGTAGGCGGGGTTCTGATTCATCCATCCGCTGCGGAAATTGGCCAGCTGGGTGGCTCCACTCGCCCGGGTGAGCTGGCCGCTGGCAGCATTGAAGAAAGGCAGCCTGAAATCATTGTCCGCGGCGCCATTCAGGACGATGGTTCCGGCGTTGATCAAATAAGCGGTGCTGGACATCGCGGTGAGGATGCCCCCCGAGCCCACGGCATCGAAGGTCGAGGCTACGTTCAAAGTGCCGTAATTCACCAACTTGATGCCGGCGTCCGCATAGATCGAGCGGTCGAGATTGAGCGTGGCGCCCGCCTCGACGACGCATTCCCGCCCGATACCTTGAAGCGATCCAACCGCTCCGGCGGCAAGATAAAGCTTACCGGAGCCCTTGATATCCATACCGGTAGTCGTGGTGAAAAGGTATCGGGTCACCCAAATGTTCCCGGCGCCGATGATCTGGGTCGTCCCGGCTCCTTTGTACTCCAGACTGTCGATGACCAACCCCTCCGCCGCAATCGTGATGGTGCCGTTCCTGTCGTGCACGAGGGACTTGCCACCAGGCCCGTCCGCCGATGTGACGGTGCCGCCGATCGTGAGGGTGCTGGCCGACAGCTCGACTTTCAGCCCATCGTCGAACTGGTTGATTCCGGAGATGACATTGCCGGTGGTGTTGAGAAGTATCTTCGAAGTGGCCGCCGTCTGCATGACGGAATCCCGGACCACCAAAGGCACCTCGAAAACAACCCTCGTGACGGGAGAGGCCACCTCGAGGTAACCGCCATGCAGCCTGAAGGTGCCCGCGCTTGAAGCCGATTCCTTGGTGATGATCGTTTGCTGCGGATCCGCCGAGACGAAGCGGACATCCCCCTCGACCGTCAGCTGCGCGTTGTTGCCGAGATGGAAATAATCCAATCCGGACCCCGTCGGCCGGGAGATCACGAGGCTGGCTCCGGCCGGAACCACCATGTCACGACGCAAAATATTGGCGTCTTCGGAAGATGACGGGATATAACGCGTGTGAAGGGTGGCCGTGGCGCCGGGCTGGATGAGCAGTCGTCCTCCGGTGCTGGTGGAGATGCGACCCTGCACCCAGTTGAGCTCACGGGTGACGACGATGTCGCCGCCGGTGATCTCAGCGTAATTGCCGCCGCCGTAGGCTCCGCTGAAGTCGATCAGGAGCGAATCCACCTCCAGTCCGCTCGCGCCGACGGTGTAGCCCTTGTTGCCGACCACGAGACCGACGCCCGAGGGACCGTCGGACGAGGTGATCTTGCCGGAGAGCGAGATGGCCCCGGTGGTGTTGATCGTCACGTCCGCGTCAAGCTGACTTACTCCGGACACCGTGAAAGGCCTTCCGGGCTGGACCGGTGATCCGTAGCTGGTGCGACCGACCATCGTCTTGGAGAACGGCTCGTTGCGCAAAGATCCGTTCTCCAGCAGGAAGTCGACCTCGACGGCGAACTGAAGGGCGGAACTCAGATCCGGCCCCGTGACCAGCACGGAGCCTCCGGCCACCACCAGCTGTCCGCCGGGAGTGCCGGTGATCAGGTCGTACGTCAAGGCCGGCCGGTTATCGGCGACCGCGCCGTTCATGATGTTGAGCTGTCCCTCCACCCGCAGGCGGCCGAGCTGATCGATCGTGAGCGAACGGGCGAGGTTCGCGACGGCCCCGGGCGCCACCACGAGCTCGGCGTTGAGATAGGGCAGCAGACCCGACCCGTTGGAACTGGCGACCATGCCGATCGAAGCGACGGAGCCGGCTGGCAAGGTGATGCGTCCGGTATTCTTCAGATGACCGGCGGACCATTCCAGCCGATCGGTGATCCATAGGTTGCCGCCGGTCACGGCACCACCTTCCAAAGTCAGGGAATCGACGACTAGACCGCCGGAGCCGATGACATAGGAGAGCGAACCGGGCGAACCATTGCCCTTGATCCGCAATGCGACGGCGCCGGCGCCGTCGAAGGAACTGATCTTGCCGGCGAAGGTGTTACTGATCGTCGACTCGAACCTCACGCCACCGTCCAGTTGGGAAACTCCCGAAACAGAATGGGCCTGCGGTCCGCCGAAGACGATGCTCGCGCCCGCGACGGTCCCCATCTTGGCGTTGCGGGCGTCCACTTTGATGTTGGATGTCACCGACATCGCCCCGAAGGCGTTCACGGTGCCGCCGAACACCTCCAGCGTCCCGCCCGAAGCCCAGGTGCCGTAAGGACCGCGGTCGAGGAGGACGGACTTGGAGGTGGCGACGTCGGGGAATTCCAGCGTCCCCTCGATCCGCAGGCGCGCCGTAGGTCCGAAGAAAATGTTGTTGTAGCTCGCCGTGGTGCTCGCATGCCGGCGGATCTTCAGCGTGGCGCCTTCGGGCACCACGAATTCACGATCGATCAAGGGGGCGTTGATGTCGTTGACGTAGGTCGTGATGAAATTCGCCGTGCCGGCGTTGTCCAAGGCCGTGCACCCGGTTCCCGTGAAGGACCCCTTGGTCCAGTCCAGGGCCTCGGTGATGTGCAGGATCCCGGGACCGGAGACCGCGCCCCCGGCGAGCTTCAGGACTCCGACCGAGGCGCTTTCGGTGAAAGGCGTCGGAGAATTTCCGACATTCACGGTGCCACCGGTCACTTCCAGCACGCTGACGCTCCCGCCGTCATCCAGGACGAACTCGCCCGCGCCTATGCTGATGGCGGTCGCGCCGACGCCGCCGACAGCGTCGACCTGACCCGTCACACGCACGGGGCTGTAACCGCTGCCCTGATTGCCGAGCACGACACCGGGACTGAGAAGCAGGGATCCAGAAAGGACGACGCCGTAGTTGGCGCGGAAATCGACCTTGCTGGTCGGCGAACCGACGGTCACCGTCCCTCCCGCGATGTTGACCGAATTCATGCCCCTGAGGACGGCGCTGGTATTGCTGTTCGTCGCGCTGCCGCCAAGGATCAAGCCTCCCGGGAGATTATTGAAGGTCCCGTATTGGCTGGTGGACCCGGGCGTGCCGATGTTCACGTCGTAGGACTGCGTGCTATAACCGAGGAATTCGACCGTGCCCGCGTTGTTGAGCACCGCTGCGTTCGAGGCGAAGTACAGGTAGCTTCCCGCGGAATAGCCGGCGGCGTCGCGTAAGGTCAATGTCGCGCCTTGCGGAACGTCGAGACGACGTTTCAGCGTAGGCGGATACGCTCCCAAATCCTTGGTCGTGACCCTGAAGACACCGCCCGGGGCCAGGACGGTCGTCCCCGAACCTGTCATGTCTCCACCGGTCCAATCGAGTCCTCCCAACGTGAGGGTGCCGGTACCGTTGATGGAGGCGGCCTGGGCACCGCTCCGGCTCAAAGCCAGCATGTCAATCGAAGCGACGCCGTTGACCGTCATGGTCGTGCCGTTGGTAGCGCTGGCCGTCTGGGTGATGGCCGTCAGCGAAGCGCCATCCAGGAGGGTGGCGCTTCCTTTGGAAAGGATGACCTTGAGATGACCGGTGCTCGCACCTTCGAAGAAGGCGTTCGCATTGTCGAGCCGGAGCTCCGAGGTCGCGCTGCCGACGGTCAGCGTGCCTCCCTGATTGTTGAAAGCGGTCAGGTTCGTCAGCATGCCGACGGTGTTGCTGTTCGTCGCGCTGCCGGCGCGGATCACGCCCGTCGCCAGATTGTTCACGGTGCCGGCCGAACCAATCATGACCGGGTAGGACTGGGTGCTATAACCCAGGATTTCGATCGTACCCGCGTTGTTGAGCACCGCGTAAGCGGTCGTGAAATTGAAATAGCTTCCGGCGGAGTAACCGGCCGCATCGCGGACGGTGAGCTTGGTCCCTTGCGAGACGTCGAGACGGCGACCGAGGGTAGGCGGATTGACCGTCAGATCCTGCGTGGAGACAGTGAACACGCCGCTGCCGGCGAGCACGGTCGTGCCATTGCCCCGCATGTCTCCCCCGGTCCAATCGAGTCCTCCCAACGTGAGCGTGCCGGAACCGGTGACCGTGGCATCCTGGCCGCTGGTCCTGCTCAGCTTGAACATGTCGATGCTGGCGGAACCGTTGACCGTCATGGTCGTCCCGTTCGCGCCCGCCGTCTGGGCGAAAGCCGTCAACGAGGCGCCGTCCCGGAGGGTGGCGCTTCCGGAAGAAAGGATGACCTTGAGATGACCGGTGCTCGCGCCTTCGAAGAAGGCGTTCGCGTTGTCGAGCCGCAGCTCCGAGGTCGCGCTGCCGACGGTCAGCGTGCCTCCCTGGTTGTTGAACGCGGCCAGGTTCGTCAGCGTGCCGACCGTGTTGCTGTTCGTCGCGCTGCCGACGCGGATCACGCCGGTCGCCAGATTGTTCACGGTGCCGACCGAGACGGTGGGGGTCCCGATTCTGACCGGGTACGCCTGGGTGGCGTATCCGAGGATCTCGATGGTGCCCGCGTTGTTGAGCACCGAAGTGCTGTTCGAGAAGTTGAAATAGCTTCCGGCGGAGTAACCAGCCGTGTCGCGGACGGTGAGCGTGGCACCTTGCGAGACTTCGAGACGACGGCCGAGGCTGGGCGGATTGGCGAACGGGTCCTTGGTCGCGATCGTGAAGACACCGCCGCCGGAGAGGACAGTCGTGCCGGTTCCGCTCATCGCGCCGGAAGTCCATTCCAAGGCGCCCAGCGTCAGGGTGCCGGTGCCGTTCAGGCCAGAAGACGCATTCGTGAGTTTGAGGGAATCCAGGGCGCCGTCCGCGCTGGTCGTATAGGTGGCGGCCCCGAGGGTGAGCGCGGACACCCCCGTGAACAAGGTATCGTTCCAGCTTGCGGTGTTCAGCGTCACGCCGGCCGCGCCCTGCGCCCGGATCTGGCCGCCGTTCAAGGAAGGCTTGTTATTGAAGGTGGCGTTGCCTTCGACCACGAGCGTCAGCGCGGAGGCGGTCGAGCTGATGGCGGCGGAGACGGTGATCGTGCCCGCGTGCACGGCGCCCGTGCCGGCGTCGAACGTCAGCGTCGCGGCGCGGGTGCCCGCGTAGTTGATGGCGCTGCTGACCGTGATGCTGTTGTCGGCCTGCACGACGTAGTCGGTCGTGGCCAGGTTGCTCACGATCGAAGCCGCCAACGCGGCGTCGACGGTCACGGTGAGCGGATCGAGCAGGAAGGTGCCGCTGCGGCCGACGATGGCGCGGGTGTCGACGCGCGCGCCGACGACGTCCGCCGAGTCTCGGCCGGAAAGCTCGACGAAGCCGCCGTCGCCGCCGAGGGCGCCCGCGCGGGCGGAGAAATCGCCTTCGGCCGTGATGGCACCGGAGGCCTTCGCGACGAAGCGGCCGCCGCCGGCCTCGCCGGAGACATCCGCCTTGGACTTGGCCATGATCACGACGCCGCCGGAGAGATCGATGTCGCCGCCCCGGGCCGCGCCGGAAGTCGCGGCGAGTTCGCCGCCGACCCGCGCCGTCCCGCCGGCCGCCGAAAGGGTGATCCGGCCGCCTTGCGCGACCAAGGAGGAGGCTTCGACCAGCCCGTCGACGTTCACGACGCCGGCGAGGGCGCCGGCCGCGGCGTCGGCGGTGATGAGGATGCGGCCGCCTTCGGCTCGGACGATGCCCGACTGCTCCACGCTGCCGCCGTCACCGAGGGCGAGCTGGAGAAAGCCGTCGCCGGCCAGGTCGAGGGTGGCGCGGGAGCCGCCCGCGAGCTGCACCCGGCCCAGCCGGGCCGAAATCAATCCCGTGTTGACCACGCGGGGGCCGACGAGCGCGACAAGACCGGCGTCGGCGACGGTGATGCGACCGGCGTTGACGACTTCGGCGCCGGGGGTCCCGGCGGAGAAGACGAGCTGACCGGCGTCAAGCCGTGAACCATCCGCCTCCAGCGCGACCGCGGCGAAGCTGCCCGTCTCGATCACGCCGGAAGCGCCGACGAGCACGCCGTGCGGGTTGGCCACGACCAAGGAACCGTTGGCCTGGACGTGTCCGTCCAGACGCGTGGGCAGCCCGCCCGTGACTCGGGCGAGCAGTAAGGAGGAAGACGAAGGCTGCAGGACCGTGACCCGCTCGCCGGCGGCGACGTCGAAGGAGGTGAAATCGGCGGCGGCGCGCGAGGTGTGCTGACGCAGCGTCATCGCCGTACCGTTGCGCTCGGCGGTGAGCGCACCGGTACGGACCGTCGGATCCGTGGGTAGCGCGATGACCTTGGCGGCGAGCAGCAGCGTGGCCAGGGAGAGGAAAGGGAGTCGGGACTTGCTCATGAGGGATAACGTTTAGAAGCGGGCCTGCAGGGAGGCGAAGTAGTTGACGGACGCCCCACCCGTTGCCGCCGGCGACTGGTCGTTGCGCCAAGGAATGGCCGCGCCGACCTCGAAGGTCAGCGGCTTGCCGTCCGCGGAAGCCTCCCGACGCAAGCCGGCGCCATAGGAACCGAAGCGCTGGTAGGCCTTGGTCACGTCGGATTGGGTGGCGGCGTAGTCGCCGAAGACGAAAGGCGCGACTCCGTACGCCAGCGGACGGGTGGCGAGATCGAGCGCGGCGCCGAGGCCGCGATCCCCGTAGGCGGAGGCCGAACGGAAGGAGCGGACCAATGTGGCGCCGCCGACCGCGAATTGCTCAGGTACCGGGAGGCTGTCCTTGGCCCAGGCGCCTTCGAGCCGCGAGGTGAGCAGCAGGTCGGCGGGGAGCAGCCGACGATCGACGACGGAAAGCCGATAGTGGCTGAAGTCGGACGGGGCCGACGGATTGCTGGAAGACGCCGAAGCGGAACGGGTCAAGGACGCCGTGGCTTGGACGCTGGCCACGGTGGAGGAACCGGGCGCGGCGCGCACGGCCTCGGCCTTGAGGCGCAGCAGGCGCAGCCCGTCACGCGAGACCAACGTCGTGGTCCCCGCGGAGGAGTCGAGCCAGCTGGAGGAATCCTGGGACTCGACCGTCGCCGATGCGAAGACGGAGAACTGCCGGGTCCGCACCAAAGGATAGACTAGCGTGGCGGTCAGGCTCGTGCTGGCGCCGTCGACGCGGCCCGTGTTGCCGCCGCCGATGTCCGTGGGCCGGGTCAGCGTGTCGGCGCGCGAGACACCGAGCGTCACCATCCAACCGTCATCGCCCAAAGGCTGACGCAGGCCCGCCGCATAGAACGTCAGCCCTCCGGGCTTGGGCAAGGCGGCGGAAGCGGACAGATACCACTGGCGGACCGCCGTCTCGAATTCGTTGAGCCGGACATCGAGGAAGACGCGGCCTTCGCCGAGCGAGCGCTGCAGGTAATTGTCGGCGCCGAAGGTGACCTCCCGCGCCCGCGTCTCCGCCGCGACGGTCAGGCGGCTCGAGCCGAGGACCGCTCCCCTGCTCAGGACGCTCTCCAGCGCGATGCCCGAGATATCCTCCGCCAGCAGCAGCTGCCGCTCGATTAGGTCCGCCCGCAACGGACGTTGGGCGAGGACCGGCGCGACATAGCGTTCGAGCTGACCGGCCAAGGCCTTGGGGACGGCTACCGGACCAACCTGCGATTCGCCGACGTAACCTTCGACGATCACCAGCGCGATGACGCCGTCCTTCACCTCCTGCTCGGGCAGGATGGCCCGGCAAAGCAGATAGCCCCGACGACGATAGAGGGCCTCGATCCCCGAGGCGACCTTGCGCAGTTCCGCATAGCTCACCTTGCGTCCGAGAACCGGATCGATCAGCGGCTGGATCTCCGCGACTGGGATGACCTTGTTGCCGAGCAGACGCACGCCCTCGAGCTGCAGGACAGGCAGCGCCTCGGCCGCCACGTCAGGCTCCGGCGGCAGGCTCAGCTTCAGCACGCCTCCGGTCGGCGCGGCCGGCCGGGTCGCCTGCTCGCGTTGCACGACCGCCGGGTTAGGGGTGACCTGCGCGGACGCAAACGTCAGCAGTTGGCAGGATGCGACGATCAGGAAACGGCGGCTGACGCGCGACAAGCGGCGAAGGGGCATGTTGGCACTATGCTTGTCGGTCACCCGAAAAAACAAAGCCCGCTTGTGGTCAGCGGGCTTGGTCAGAAATGAAAAGACCGGGCTATCGACGCGTGCTCCGGGCAACCGGTCCGGTGGACCCGCCGACCTGCCATGTGCGGCGGAAGACCGACATGAAGGCATCCCGGTCCATGCGGCCGCTGGCCAACCAACCTTCGATCTGGCGGGCGATTGTCCCGGGCTGGTTAAGGCAACAGGCGATCGGCGGGGTAAGACAAAAAGCCGAGGGCGTGCCGACCAGCACGACCACCGAGACATCACGCGGGTAAGCGATGCCGCGCCGCGCGAAATAGCCGATGGCGGGAAGGAAGTCATCCCAAAGCGGGAAGAGCAGCGCGGTGCAACCGGAGGCCAGCGCCTTGTCCAAGGATGCTTCGACCCTTTCAGAGGTGGGCGCGTCCTCGGAATACTCGATGGTCAGGTCCACCCCCTGCTCCCTGGCGACGCGGGCGATATTGGCCAACGAGACCTTGAGCCTTACTTTTCGGCCGAGAAAAGGAATGAAGTAGCGGCGATGCCCGAGGGCCTTGAGATGCCCGACCGCGAGCTCCACCAGCGGACCGTATTGGACGCCCAGTCGCTGCACCCGCTTCGAACGGAGGTTGCCGAACATGGAGGCGATCCGAACCCGGTGCCGGGCGACACCCTGGTAAAGGTGCGAATCCGGCGACATGAGGACGCAGTGCGTCGGCCGGATGCTGACCATCTCGGCATGAGCTGCCTTACGCCGGGCGAACCCCGTCTTGTCGCTCAGGTCGACGAACCGATAACCGTCGCCCCGGGCTTTCAAGTCCTCGGCGAGCTGCAACATGCCCATCACGATCGTCGAATCATAGAAACTCAGCGGCTTGGCGGAGAGCACCAGGAGCTCGAACTTGCCGCCGGCGCGATGATGCGAAGAGACGGCGGCCACGGCGGCGCGGCGCTTCTCGCCGCGACCGACCAAGACATTGCGCGCGATCAGCAAGGCGATGGCCTTCTGGACCGTGGGCAGACTCACCTTATGCTGGTTGGCCAGATCTCTTCCCGACGGCAGCAACCCCTTCCACCCCTCCTGTCGGATCTGAGCTTCGATAGCATCAGCCAACTGCTCAAAGACGGATTTTTTGTCGAATTTAAGAATCGACATACAATTTAAAGTCCGGTAAAAAACAGACCTGTTCGATCAAAGACCACCAAAAAGTGGTTAGATTGGTCAGAATCGAGGTCTTGTAATCCTGCAATCCGGACCAGCACTTAAATCAATAGCGGGTCATTTTGCCTCCTTTAGCGGCAACCGCGAAGTTCTTCTCGGAAAGCAGACGCAGGGCCTCCGGGCGAACTGACCAGGGCCCCCGGCCTCAGAGCCCCTCGATGCCCGCCCGGAGCTCGGCCGCTTTACGGCGGATCGCGGCCTGTTCGGCCGGGGGCATCTGGGCGGCCTGGCGGACGGCCATGCCGACGCGCGGGTTGTTCAGGAACCGGTCCTGATGGCGAAGCCAGAAATCCCAGTACAAGGCGTTGAGAGGACAGGCGAACGGGCCGGTGCGGTCCTTGGGGTCGTAAGGACAGCCGCCGCAATAGTTAGACATCTTGGAGACATAACTGGCGGCGCAGCAGTACGGCTTGCTGGCGAGGAAACCGCCGTCGGCGTGCTGGCTCATGCCGATGACATTGGGAAGCTCAACCCATTGGAAGGCATCGACATACACACCGAGATACCATTTTTCCACCTCGGCGGGGTCGATCCCGGCGGTAAGGCAGAATGACCCGATAACCATAAGCCGTTGAATGTGATGTGCATAGGCGGTATCGAGCGACTGGCCGACGGCATGCCGAAGGCAGTTCATCTTGACGGCGCCGGTCCAGAACCAGGCGGGCAGGGATAGGCTGTGGCCAAGCCCGTTGGCGGCAGCGTAACCGGGCATCTTGGCCCAGTAGACGCCGCGGATGTACTCGCGCCAGCCGATGATCTGCCGGACGAATCCCTCGGTCGCGGCGAGGGGATACCGGGAGGGATCTCGTCGATGGGCCGCGGCGGCGGCGTCCGCCACCTCGCGAGGGGCGAGGAGTTTGACGTTGAGGGCAAAGGACAGCCGTGAATGGAATAGCCGGTCCGAGGACGTGTGCATCGCGTCTTCGTAATCACCGAAGTCAGGCAGGCCGCGTTCGATGAAGGCATCGAGCTGCTTGCGCGCTTCCTTGCGGTCGCGCGGCCAGGGAAAGGCCGTCTCCTGAGGCTTGCCCATGGTCTTGACGCCCGCGGCCTGGATTTCGGCCCAGAGGGCGGAGTGGTCATGGGCAACGTCCCAGCGCTTCGGCGGCGGGGGCGTGCCTTTCCAAGGTTTGCGGTTCTCCTTATCGTAATTCCACTCGCCGCCGAGCGGGGAGCCGTCCGCCTCGAGCAGGAGCTTCGTGCGCACGCGCATGCGTCGGTAGTACGACTCCATCAACCAGCGTTTGGCGTCCTTCTGGAAATGGGCCGCGACGCCGCCCCGACCATCGAGGAAATGCTCGGAGGCGACCATGCCGCCGGGCAAGCCCGTGGACGCCGCGAAGGCGCGCAAGGCCTCATCCAGCCGCCATTCATCGGGTTCCTGGTACTCGAAACGCTTCGCCCCCACCTCGGCGAAGACCGTGCGCAGGTTCTCGGCGAAGGCCTGGCGGTTATCGGCGTCGCCGATCCGAAAGTAACGCACCCGGTGCCCGGCCGCGCCCAGCTGCTCAGCCAGCCGACGCATGCCGGCGAAAATCGCGATGACCTTCTGGGCGTGGTGCACCACGTAATCCGTCTCCGACCGCACCTCCATCAGCACATAGGTCACCGCGGGGTCGACCTGCCGGAACCAGGAATGCTCCGGGTTCAATTGATCCCCAAGGATGAGCCGGACGGTGGCCATGCCCCACCAAGCCCGCGCCCTCGGGAAAGGCAAATGGGGGACTTATATAAGCTGGCCGGCTGGCACGTGGGCACGCGGGCAAGGGGTGTTGTGATTGCCTCTAAGGTAGGGACCAGCGTCCCTGCTGGTCCGCGGAACGAACCCGCGACCGACCGGGGATGGTCAGCCCTCCCTGAAGAGAGAGCCGGCCAGCTCCCCTCCCCGTCCCCTTGCCTTTTTCCTCCGCCTGGCTAACCTCCGACCTTTCCATCCCCATGGGCGAGTCCGACCGCACATCCCATCAGGCCGAATTCCAGGAACGCCTCCAGACGGGTGACCGCCATCGCGAGGCCAACGAGATGGAGCACGCCCGGGCGGAATACCTGCAGGCGTTGGCCTACGCCGAGACGCATCTGGGCGAGGAGAGCCCGGAGGTCGACCGGGCCTGTCTCGCGCTCGCCAGCCTGCATTCGGCCTTGGACGAGCCGGCCGAGGAACTCGCGGCGCTCGAACGGCGCGTTCAGATCCGTCGCCGCAAAGGGGACGTGACCGAGATCGTCGACGCGCTCCAGGACGTGGCGCAGTGCCTGAGCGACCAAGCCAAACCGGACGAGGCGCGCGCGGCCTACGTCGAGGCGATCGCGCTGTGCGACGAGTCGGCGGAGGCGCATCGCGCGATCCTGCGCTCGACCTTGCTGTACTTCGGTAACTTCCTGCTGCGCGGCGACCTCCCGGCGGAGGCGTTGCCGCGCTTCGAGCAAGGCCTGCGACTCTGCCGACAGGAGCAGCCCTTCCCCGCTTTCGGCGCGGCCCGCCTGCTCTTGCATCGCGGCGAGGCGCTGCTGGCGCTCCGGCGCGAAGCCGAGGCGATCCCGCTTCTCGAGCAGGCGCTCCCCTTGCTCTCCCATCGATCGCAACGTCCGTCGACCTCGGTCGGCAAGCTGTCGTACTACCTGGCGAACCACTACCAGCGGCTGGGCAGGCTCACCGAGGCGGATCGTGCCTACGCGACCGCGACCTTGCAGACGGCGACCGGCGAGAAGCCCAATTTCCACAATCTCGCCTACATCCTCCAGGCCTGGGGCTCCAACGACCTCAAGCAAGGTCGGACCGGACCGGCGGAGCGGCACCTGCGCCGCGGCATCAAGGCGGCCCTCCGCGCGCACGCGCCGCACGACGCCGACGTGCTGTCGATCCAGCAGGACCTGGTGAATCTCTACATCCCGGCGAAACGCTACGCCGAGGCCGAGACGGTCCTCACCGAGATGGTGGCCGCCTGCCAGCATCCCGACTTCTCCGATGGCGCCGCGCGCGAGCGTTTCCACAACAACCTCGGCTTCGTCCAGGTGCACCTGGAGGAGTTCCCGAAGGCGGAACTGAACCTGCGCCGCGCCCTCGCCGAGCCGACCAAGGACGAGAATTGCTTCGTGATCAAGAACCTCGGCCTGATGTACCAGAAGATGGGCTACGTCGCCGAGGCCATCCGGGAGTATGAACGGGCGCTACCGCTCTTCGTGAAGCACCACGGGGCGGACCATGCGGTCGCGGCCTTCATCCGCGAGGCCCTCACGGAGCTGCGCCAAGCCTGAACCGACACATGACGACCCTCGACGAGATCGCCGCCTTGCTCGACGCCGCCCAGCTGAACTACGGGCGCACGGAGGGGCGGATCCGCACCGGCTTCGGGACCGATGTCTACGAGGACGCGGACGGCGATGGCTGCCTGCACCTGGTGATCGGCCTGCAGGAGGATGGCGAGTTGCTGCGCATCCTCGCGCCGATGGCCTACCGCCTCCCGCCCAAGGCCGGGGCCCGCCGCCTGGCCGCGGTCCAGCGCACCCTCAACCAGATCAACTGGGAGAGCCGCGTGGTCCAGTACGAGATGGATACGGAGGACGGCGAGATCCGCCTGGCCATCGACTTCCCGATCGAGGACGGCAAGCTCACCGAACTACAGCTCACGCGCATGCTCCGCCTCATGCCCAACGTCGCCGACCAGTGCCATGTCGCCCTGCGCCGGGCGCTCGACGAAGGCGTCGCCTTGGCGACCGAGGCGGAGCTGCGGCGCGAGGTGGAGAAATTCGTGAAGGCGCTGCCCGAAGGCGACACCGGCCCGGAGCCCGCTGAAACTTAAGGGGAGGGTCCGGGGTTTCATCCTCGAACCCCCAAGCCATGAGCCGCCCGACCACCCTGCTCCTCCTCGCCACCTCCCTCCTCGCCGCCGACGCGTTCGGCCAGAGCCCGTTCGAGACCAAGCCCAAAGCGGCCGACCCCAAGCTCCAGGCCGTCGAGGCCGAGGGTCGCCGCCAGGAATTCCAACAAGACCACCCCGAGCTCAAGGCCCAGCTGGATAAGCTCCGGGCCATGTCGCGCGAGGAACGGCAGACCTGGCTCAAGGAGCACCCGGAAGCCGCCGAGAAAATCAAGCAGGCCATGGCCGCCGCCGAGGGGTCCGGACGCAAGCCCGACGCCGGTCGTATCGCCGAATTCGCCAAGGCCCATCCTGAACTGAAGGAGACGATCGAGAAGCTCAAGGCGATGACGCCCGAGGAACGGCAGACCTGGCTGAAGGAACACCCGGAAGCGGCCGAGAAGATCGAGAAGGCCAAGGGCGCCCTGCGGGAACGGGCCGAGAACCTCACGCCGGAGCAGCAGGAGAAGCTCAAGGCCCGGATGAAGGAACGCTTCGAGAAACTTTCGCCTGAGGAACGCGCGGAGCTGCTGAAGAAGCGCCCCGAGCTCAAGGAGAAGCTCGGCGAAGCGGCCAAGTAAGCCGCCAGCCGCGCCCCGCGGCGCTCACTTGGCCGGCGGCCGGTCGAAGGCCTGATAATTCTCGGCGAGCCGCGCGAGGGCGAAGTAGGCGTCCCGGTAAAGCCCGGCTTCGTAGTCGCCGCTCATCGGGCCGGCGATCGTGCCGTCGATATCGGTCCGGATCGCCCGGGCACCGAACATCGCCTGCGCCCGGCAATAGGCGAGACGGCTGGCCGTGAGCTTGATAAAGTCGCGTCGGATGTCGGGGGGCAGGTGCTTCTTCGCGAGCACCGCCCGGACGCAGCGGTCGATCTCCAACCGCCACAAGTAGGAAGCTTCCGCGGCGACGGCCATCACGTCCAAGGTGCTGATCGGCTCGAGCGACTTCACGTAACCGTCGATCGGGTGGAACGGGGCGCCGTCTTTGCTCACCCCGGACCATAGCGGCAGATGAGTCCGGGTCTCCGGGTCATAAAGCGTCGCACCGCGACCCGCCTCGTAGCACAAGAGGAGTTCCTTACCCGCCGGCCAGGCATCGACCTTCTTCCAGCCGAAATCGGCCAGGTCGAGGCTGAGCACGCGTCCGTCGGCCAGGCGGGAGGCGTTGACGTCATGATAGCTCTTCCACCTCACCGGCTCCGCCTGCAGCACTCCCTCCAAGGGCTGCGCCTGACGCTGCGCACGTAACTTGACCACGGCCGCGCGCCAGCCTTCGCCTTCGCCCGGCTTCACGGCCCACTCGACCGACGGCTCGGCCGCGTCCTTCTTCGCAGGGCTCTCCGCCGCCCCGATGCTGGCGCCGACGAGCAAGAGACCGATCAAGAGCGGGGAATCCATGGATTTCCAACGTAACCCGCTCCGGGGCCGATTTCCACCTCTGTTTGATGAGAACAGGGTTCGCGACCGGTTAGCGGTTGGGGAAGGCAGGACGCCGCAATCGGGATAAAAGGTAGGGGCAGCACCGCGTGCTGCCCTAGCCTCTCAGTTAAGGCTGACCGTCCCGGGTCGGCCGCCGTTTCGTCCGCGGACCAGCAGGGACGCCGGTCCCTACCTAAAGGCATCGATGCAGAAGGGTCAGGGTCAGGAGCAGGGTCAGGGAAAGGAACCTGCACTCTGTACTCAATTCAGCACTCAGTACTCTCCCTTCCCCTGACTCTGACCCTTTCCCTGTCCCTAATTTCTCCCCCAACCGCCAACCGCTAACCCCCAACCGCTATCCCTGCGCTTCAGGTAGGGCTGACCGTCCCCGGTCGGCCGCCGTTTCGCCCGCGGACCAGCAGGGACGCTGGTCCCTACCTAAAGGCATCGATGCAGAAGGGTCAGGGTCAGGAGCAGGGAAAGGAACCTACACTCTGTACTCGATCCAGCACTCGACTCAGCACTCTCTATCCAACTCCATTCCCTCCCCTCACTTCCAACTCAACCCATCGCCCAGGCGATTCAGGTTTTCGAAGCCGTCCCGGGTCACGATGACCATGTCCTCGATGCGGACGCCACCCAGGTCGCGACGGTAGAGACCGGGCTCGACGGTGAGCGCCTCGCCGGCGAGCAGGGGCGGGCCCTTGAGATCGAGCAGCGGGGGTTCGTGGACATCGATGCCGATGCCGTGGCCGGTTCCGTGGGTGATGGCGCAATAAGAAAGCGGGGAATCGGCCTTAGGCAGACCCCAGCCGTACCCGGCATCGAGCATGGCCTGGACGGTCGCGCGGTGCACGGCCTCGCCGGTGACGCCGACCTTGATGACGCTTTCGGCGGCGGCCTTCGCGGCGCGGACGGCGGCGTGCATGCGCTTCACCTCGTCAGGGATGTCCCCGTGGACCACCGTGCGGGTGCAATCCCCGTTATAGCGGGTACGCCCGTCGCGCGGGAAGATATCGACGATGACGGGCTGGCCGGTGCGCAGCTCGCCGTAGCCGTAGAAATGGCAGTCAGCAGCGCCGGGGCCGCCGGCGATGATCGACTTGGGGTTGGTGAAGCCTTGGTCAAGGAGCCAGCGATCGACGAGCGCGCGCACGCGCTCCGAGGTCAGGGGCGAGCCTTCGTGCAGGAGCACGCCGTCGGCCCGGGCGGTGGCCCGCGCGATCGTCTCGCAGGCGAGCAGGATGGCGCCTTCGGTGACCCGCTGGGCCTCGCGCAGGTGGGCGATCTCCTCGGGGCTCTTCTGGCGACGCTCGTTCACCCAGCGATCCGGGTCGCAGGTGACGTCGATGCCGACCTGGCGGACCTGGTCCACCACGAGCAGCGGGAGGGAACGGTCGCCGACCACGTGGGTGACGCCGGCGCGACGGAGGCATTCGGCGGCGGCCTGGGCGTTGGCGGTCTCGCGGTCGCCGGAGAGCCCGCCGGCCGGGGCGAAGTCCGCCGGGCAGGCGACGCGGTCGACGCGCGCGAACTGGCGGGCGCGGTCCATCTCGATGTCGCGCAGGATGAGCACGGACTCAAAGCCGCTGTCCTTGGGCAGCTCGACCAGGACGACCTGGTCACCGACGGAGAAGCCGATGCGCCAGTAGATGATGCTCTGGGTGGCGGGGATGCCGGCGGCGACGTAGGCGCGGCGGGGAGCGGAAGCGGTGGTCATGAGGTGAAGGCGGTGGGTCGGGGCTCGGCGGGGAGGTGCGCGCGGAGGTAGTCGGTGAGGGTGGCGTAGAGGTGGCGCTTGGTGTTGGCGCCTTCGTCGATCGAGTGCGAGCGGTTGGGGTACGAGACCTGTGAGAAGGGCTTGTGGAGCCGCACGAGTTCGTTCACGAGGACCTCGCAGTTCTGGTAGTGGCAGTTGTCGTCGCCGGTGCCGTAGACGAGCAGGAGCTTGCCTTGGAGGCCGGCCGCGTGGGTCACCGGGGAACCGTCGGTGAAGCCGGCGACGTTGTCGTCCGGCAGGCCCATGTAGCGTTCCTGGTAGATGGTGTCGTACAGCCGCTGGTGCGCGACGAACGCGAGGGCCATCGCGACCTTGTAGAGATCGGGGTATCGGAAGATCGCGTGGAGGCTCATCGAGCCGCCGCCGCTGTGGCCCCAGACGCCGACGCGCGCGGGGTCGAGGTACGGGCGCGTCCGCAGGAGTTCGCGGACGGCGGCGGCCTGGTCCGCCGGCGCGAGGACGCCGATCTGGCGGTAGATGGACTTACGCCAGGCGCGGCCGCGCGGGGCGGGCGTGCCGCGGTTGTCGATGCAGACGACCACGTAGCCCTGCTGGGCGAGCATCGCGTGCCAGAGGTAGTTGTCGCCGGTCCAGCGGTCGACGACCAGCGACGCGGCGGGCTCGCCGTAGACGTGCACGAGCAGCGGGTAGCGCTTGGCCGGGTCGAAATCGGGCGGCGACAAGCACCAGGCGTCGAGGAGCGTGCCGTCCGGCAAGGGGAGGCGGAGGAACTCGGCGCGGACCGGCGTGAGCGCGGCGAGCTTGGCCCGCACGGCGGCGTTGGCGACCAAGGGGCGGACCGCCGCATGGTCCGGCAGGCTCACCAGCTGCATCACCGGCGGTTGACCGAAACGCGAAACGGTGTGGAAGGCCCAGCGGGCGCCCGGCGCGAGCACGTAGGCATGGCTACCCGGCTGGGCGGCCGGCGTGACCCGGGTGACCTCCCCCGCCCCGTCGAGACGGGCGCGATAGAGGTAACGACGCGTCGGCTCGTCGGGCGAGGCGATGAAGTAGACCAGGCCACGGGCTTCATCCAGACCCGCCAGACCGATGACGTCAAAGTCGCCGGGGGTGAGCAGGCGGACCGACCCGTCGGCGAGGCCCACGGAGTAGAGATGCTTCCAACCGTCGCGCTCGCTGAGCCAGAGGAAGCGCCGTCCGCCGTCGACCCAGTGAAACTCGTCCATGACCTCGACCCACGTCTCATCGCGGTCGGTGAAGAGGACCCGCGTGGCGCCCGTCGCGGGATCGGCGGCGATCACGTCGTTCGTGTTCTGGAGACGGTTGAGCTGCTGGAAGAGGACGTGGGCGGAGTCGGGCGTCCACTCCATGCGCGGGATGTAATGGTTGCGCGGGTCCGGGTTGGACTCGATCCAGCGGGTCGGCCCGCCCGTGGCCGCGACGATGCCGACGCGGACGGCGGAGTTGACCTCGCCGACCTTGGGGTACGCGATGGGCGTGATCTCCGGGTAGCTGCCCGCCGTGAGGTTCACGAGCGAGAAGTCCTTCACCCCGGTGGTGTCGAACTGCCAGTAAGCGAGGTGCCGGCCATCGGGGCTCCAACGCAGGCCGTTGCGCAGGCGAAACTCCTCCTCGTTGACCCAGTCGGCCGTGCCGTTGATGCGGTGCGGACCGCCGTCGCTCGTCAGCGGCGTGATGCTCAGGTCGGCCAAGGACTGCACGTAAAGGTTGTTCGCGTGCACGTAGGCCACGCGGGTCCCGTCCGGCGACAGCGTCGCGAAGAGCAACGAGGCCGCCGGGGCGGCGCCGCCGAGCTGACGCAGCGAGCCCGTCGGGCGGTGCAGCACCCAGTAATCGCCGCGGGTCTTCTCGCGCCATACTTTCTGGGCGTTGGTGAAGATCAGCAGCGTGGTCGTGTCCTCCGACCACTCATATTTCTCGAGCTCGAGGGGCCGGTCGGCGCCTGGCGGCAGCAGCTCGCGGGCGGAGACCAGCACCGTCCGCTCGCCCGTCGCCGGATCGACCCGGACGATGTCCTTGATCTCGGCCGCCTGGGGGTGGTCCTTGAAGGACTCCGCAGGCTCCAGCGTCGTGAAGGCCTGGCCATCCTTGAGCCAATACGCCGGCCCCCAGCTCTCCGTGCGGAATTCCTTCTCCGCCCCGAAGATCCGGTCGACGCTCAACCAAGCGGCCGTGGAGGTGTCACCTGAGGTGGAGGAGGGGGCCATGACGGACCGGTAGGTTTTCGCCAATTTCCCCCTTTGTCCAGCCCCCCTGTCTGCGTCCTGCCGGTCCTTATTCACACACTAGCCTTCGGCGGCTTTCTAGCGTCTATTTTTCTTAACTAAAATCTAGGAAGGCGGCCGCCCGTTCCTATCCTCAACCGCCCTCCCCATGATCCGCGACTTCGACGAGTCCGGCGCGCAACCCCTGCGCGGCCCCGGGGCCTTCCGCCGGCCCGCCGTGGACGAGCGTGCGCTCGTCATCTTCGAGTACAATCACGGCGAGGCCATGCAGCTGGTGGAGCACGCCAGCCGGCTCTTCTGGTGGGGCAAACGCCAGTTCGGTCTGGAGCTGGTCTGGGAAAATGTCCGCCGGGCGGAGCGTTACCCCGCCCTCGTCCGCGCAATGGTGCTCATGCGCAGCCTGCGTATCCTGGCCCACTTCGGTCCCGTCAGACGCAGCCTGCAAGTCGCCCGCCAAGGCCTCGAACTCGCACCGAGCCGAGGCCGGAATGCCTTCATCAACGCCGGCATCCACGGCGAGATGACCCACCTCTACCATCGGCTTGGGGACCACGATAAGGTCCTGCACCACGGACTGCTGACCCTGGCCGAGGGGCGTCGCCAGCAGCTCAGATCCCTGCGCTGCATCGGTGAGTTCCGCTACTCCCAGCATTTGCTGCGGATCGGCCGACCGGAACTCGCCCTCGACGGCGCCCGGGAGGCGGCGAAGCTCTATCATGAATGGGATGATGAGCGACGCCCCCTCAAACCGCTCATCTACCTCAACCTCGCCCAAGTCACCGAAGCGCTCGGTCTGCGCCAGGAAGCACATGAAGCCTATCAGGTGGTGACCCTGGAAATCGGCAACCAAGGCTTCAGCACCCGCGCCGAGCACGAAACCGCCTGGGACGGCTACCACCGCACCAAACAGTAAAAGAAAAGGGGTCAGACTACGATGTAGTAGTCTGACCCCCTTGTTCTTGTTGGTTCTGGGGGTTACTTGACCGGGGTCAGGACGAACTCACGGACGCTTAGGCCGCGGCTTCCATCGGGGCGCACGAAACGCAGCGAGTTCTTCCCCGCCGCGAGCGCCACGGTGACCGGAGCGGTCTGCTGCCACTGTCCGACGGTGTACGGAATGGCGAGCTCGACGGGCGCGGCTTTGCCGACGGAGAGTTTGATGCTCGGGTTGTCCTGCACGGTCACCACCCGCGCGGTCAGCGCGTAGTTGCCGGCCTGCGCGACCTCGACGTCGCAAGTGATCGCGCCGCCACCGGAGAAGAGCTGATGACCGCCGCCGAAGCTGCCCAGGACCTGAGCGCCCCCGCACGCGGCGGCCGGGATCGTGATCTTACCGTCGGACCCGACCACGAGCTTCTTATCGGCCGGAGTGACCGTAGCCTTGACCAAAGCGCGGGAGCGCACCTCGGCGGATTCGTTGGCTTCCGACAGCTCCTCGCCGAGCGCGGCGAGCGGCTTCGCGGGCTGGCCGACCACGGCGGCCTTCTTGGCGTAGACCGACAGCAAGTTCCACAGCCCGCCGGTGCCCGGCTTCAGGCTGACATACTTCGGCTCGCCGAGCGCGTCCCCGGCCCACTGGGCGCGCAACGCCTTCAAGTGGGCCGCGGGCGACTGGCGGACCTGCGTCTCCAGGAGGAAATCCGCGTCCGAAAGCTCGAGCACACCCTTCGCGTCCGGGTAGCCCCAGCCCGCGCCCAGGTTGATCACCCAACCGGTCGGGGTCCAATGCGCCAGCGCGCCATGGCCTTTCTGCGGGCGCGCCACCGTCGGGATCCCGAACGAACGCAGGATGAAACGACCGAAGAACGCGCGCCGACCGCAGATCCCGCCGTTCTTGATGATGTTCTGATATTTCTGCAGCGTCGGCAGGTCATCCTTCACGTTCTGCGAACCATACCGCACATCGGTGCTGACCGCGCGCGAATAACGCCAGCCATAGTCCGGGTTCAGCACGTGGTCGGGCCGGTAGTTGCGCAGCATGTCGCGCCCCCAGGCCAGCATCGTGTCGGGCTCGTCGCCGTTGACCACCTGGCGCAGCTCCCAGACCGACAACGTCCGGAAAGCGGGGTCGAGTTCGCCGGCCTCCTGCGCCTTCTCATAATGCCGGTAGCGCCCCACCGGGTCGACCGTCGCCGGCGCCCGGGCGTCGGCGAGCGGGTTGCTCTGCTCGATCGGCACCGCGTGCTCGAGGCTCACGGCGAGGGCCACCCGCTGGAACAGGCCCGTGCTCGCCTTGGGGTTCGCCTTCTGGATTGCCGCGTAGATCTGGGCCGCCGCGCCGTAATTGCCGCCCTCCGCGCCGCCCGCGACCAGCATCGCCTTCATCAAGGCGACGTCGCCCAGCAAACGCTCGACGGTCGCCGACTGCTCGGCACCCTGAGCCGCGAACTTCGCGAGCCCCTTCGGCGTGGCGTGGGCCAGCAGCGCGCAACGCACCAGCTTGTCATCCCACTGCTCGCTACCCAGGAAAGTCTCAGCCTCCTTCAAGGCCGTCGCCGCTGCGGCCGACTCATCGGCCTCCGCCTTCGCCAGCGCGGCCTGCGCCGCCTGCCGGGCCGCCGCCAGGCGCGGCTCGTCCTGCTTCGCCGCCGTCAGGGCCGCCTGCCGTTCGGCCAGGGCCTTCAGGCCCTCCTCGCGGTTCGCCTGCCACTTCGCCAAGTCCTTGTTCGCCGCGGTCCGCTCCGCCTCGGTCGTCGCCTTCTTCAAGGCCGCCTCGGCGGCCGCGATGCCCTTGGCCGCGCCCCCCAGCCACTTCCCGTTGGCGTGGTCGACCAGCGCCTTGGCCGTCGCCACCTTCCCGAACGCCTCCTGGGCCGCCTTCGCGTCCGCCTTGGCCTTCGTCACCGCGGCGCGGGCCTGCAGCAAGGCCGTCCGCCGAACCTCGGGCAAGGCCGGCAAACCCTTGGCGATCTCCGCCTGCAAGCCCGCGAGCATCGCGGCGTACTGCGCCTGGAGTTTCTGCTCCTGCGGGCTTCCGGCCACCGCCGGAGCCGCGGGGGCGGCCGGGAGCGGGGCCGCGCCAAGGATGGCCGCGACCGCCATGGTCAGGCCGTGGAACCAGCGAACGCCGTGGGATTTCATCATGATATGGGGAATATGAAAGTATTATCGTCGCCGGCGAACCGACCAACCGGAGATATCCGGGGTGCCCCGGAAGTGTCCCCCCGCTCCTCCGGGAGTCAAGCCACCGCCAGCGGCGCCATGGCCGGAGAGACGAGCCCGCCCGCATCTCCGGCTAGCGTTTGCGTTCGGCGGCCAGGCGGCCATCCTCTCACCGTGCTTCGCCATCCACGAAGGCTTGTCCTGACCGCGCTGGCGATGGCCGCGGCCTCGGTCTCGTCCGCCTGCGAACTCTGCCGGGCGGCTTACGTCGCCGCGCTGGAAGCGGCGCCGAAGGCCTCCGCCCTTCATCCGCGGGCCCCCGCCGTGACGTACGACCTCCGGATCACGGAGGAGCCGCTCAGCCCGGCGGGCCGACCCGTCAAGGCTCTCGCCATCAATGGCGGCACGCCCGGGCCGGTGCTGCGTTTCCGCGAAGGCGACGTCGCTCGTATCACAGTGACCAACGGGCTCGCCGACGAGACGACGTCGGTCCACTGGCATGGCCTCCTGGTGCCCAACCTCGAGGACGGCGTGCCCGAGGTGACGACCCCGCCCATCCCGCCCGGGAAGTCCCGGACCTTCGAGTTCCTCCTGCGTCAGCATGGCACCTACTGGTATCACAGTCACACGGGCCACCAGAAGCAGCGCGGCGTCTTCGGCGCCATCGTCATCGAGCCGAGGGTCCCGACCATCGCCGCCGACCATGACCAGGTCATCGTGCTCTCCGACTGGACGGACGAGACGCCGACCGAGGTGCAGCGCACGCTCCTGCGCGGCGGCGAGTGGTACGCTTTCCGCAAAGGGACGACGCAATCGCTCCTCGGGGCCTACCGGCAAGGCAAGCTCGACGCTTACCTCGGACGGGAGCGGAGCCTCGTGCCGCCGATGGACCTCTCCGACGTGGCGTTCGACGCTTTCCTGATGAACGGGCAACGCCGCCTTAGTCTGCCCGGGAAGCCCGGCCAACGGACGCGGCTTCGCCTGGTCAACGCCAGCGCCGCCACCTACTTCTACGTGGATGCGGCGGCCGGCCCCCTGCGGATCGTCTCCGCGGACGGGCAGGACGTGGTGCCGTTCGACCAGCGAAGGCTGCTGCTCGCCCCCGCCGAGACCTATGACCTGCTGGTGACGATTCCCGCCTCGGGTTCCTGGGAACTGCGCGCCACGGCCCAGGACGGGAGCGGCGCGGTCTCCGCCTGGTTCGGCGAGGGCCCGGCGCACGCCGCCCCGGTCCCGCCCGCGCCCGATCGCTACGGGATGGATGCCTACCTGCTGTCGATCCTCGACGAACTGGACCCCGAGCCGGGCGCCCCGCCCTCGCCCCGCCCGCTGTCGCCCTACGCCCGGTTGCGCGCGGCCACCCCGCACGCGGTGGCGAAGTCGCCCCGGGAACTGACGCTCAAGCTCACGGGCGACATGCTCCGCTACGAATGGACGTTCGACGGGCAAGCCCCCGCGGAAGCCGGACCGATCAAGGTTCGAGCAGGCGAGTCGCTCCGCGTGCGTCTCGTCAACAACACGATGATGCATCACCCGATCCATTTCCATGGTCATTTCTTCCGGCTCGTCGACGCGGCGGATCCGGATCCCGCGACCGCGCCGCTCAAGCATACCGTCGACGTGCCACCGATGAGCGTGCGGACGATCGAGTTCACCGCCGACGAAGGCCAGGGCGATTGGTTGCTGCACTGCCACCTGCTGTACCACCACCTCACGGGCATGGTCCGCACCGTCCGGGTCACCGGCGCGGACGGAGCCGAGCCGCCGCACCCGCCCGGTACGCACTCCATGCCCCACACCTACGCCTGGGGGCATCTGGAGGTGACCAACGCCCACGTCGCGGGCTTCGCCACGGTGCAATCCGGCCGCCACAACCTCGACCTACGCTGGGACCAGGGCATGCGCTCCGGGGACTGGCATGAGGCCGAGATCTCTTACCGGCGCTACCTCGACCCCCGGCTCGCCTTGGTCGCGGGCTTCCGCTCCGACACCTCCGCCGGCGGGAGGGAGTCGGCCTTCGCCGGCGCCGACCTCCGGCTCCCCTATTTCCTCGAGCTGACGCTCACCCAGCAGGCGGGCGGCGAGACGCGGGCCGAGCTCGCCAAGTCGCTGCAGCTGACCGACCGGTTTTCGCTGGACCTCGCCTTGCGCCACGGCCGCAAGACCGGTACCTTTTCCTCGGCGGATGTCCGCTTCCTGCTCAACAAGACCTTCTCCCTCACGGCCGGCTATAGCTCCGACTTCGGCGCGGGCATCGGTTTGGTCACGAGATTCTAAAAACCCATGAAATTCCTCCTCCTCTCCCTGCTCTGCCTCCTGGCCCCGGACGCCGGGGCCGCCGACAAGCCCGTCGCCCCCAAGCCCTACCCGCTCAAGACGTGCATCGTCTCGGACAACGATCTCGATTCCATGGGCGAGCAGGCCTCCTTCGTCCACGAAGGCCAGGTCATCAAGGTCTGCTGCAAGCCCTGCATCGCCAAGTTCGAGAAGAACCCGGCTAAGTACCTGCGCAAGCTCGAGGGCAAATGACCCGGCCGACCGGGGACAGACCATATTAATAGGGTCAGACCCTATTATCAGGGTCTGACCCTATTTTCTTGGTAGTAGTCTGACCCTCATGTAGTGGTCTGACCCATTATTGCTTTATAGCGCCGTTCCCATTCGACGGGATCCGGACCATGGTAGGGAGGACTGAACCGGGCTGGCCCCCGGTCGTTCCCGGAGGGATGCAGGATCCAGCCGTTGTACAGTTTCCGCGGTGCGCGCCAGGTGATGTGGGTATAGCGCAACCCATCGTCGACCCGGTCGCCCTTGATCCGCGCGGCCAGGGCGATAAGCCGGTCCGCGAGGTCGTGGCTCAAACCGAAGTTCAGCCGTTTGTGCGGATCGGAGATCACCAGCTCCCGGTAGGGCAAGGCGTTCCGGGGGATCTCCGGAGGCTCATACGCGAGACGCCACGGCTCCCCCGAGTGGTAGGCCACCGGCCGCGGCTGCAGGAAATGATGGCGGTTGAACCAATACTGGGCCCAGACTGTCTCCCACCGCAGCCCCTGGGCGACGATGGCGTCCCATTCCTCCGTCACGATCTCATGCGGGTCGTTGCAATACATCGCGCGCGGGGTCATATACCCCCACCACCGCCCCCGCTTCTTCAGGATGCAGCCCAGACTCTTCGGGAAAACGAATTCCGTGGGACCGATCCCCTCCGTCGCTACGCCGTCATAAGGCGGCACCGGCGGCTTGTAGTAGCCCGCGCGGTTCGCTCGCCAGCTGACCGAAGCCCCGGCCCGCAGGTCCAGGATCCGGTAATGCTTTCGGTCCGGCGTGGAGAACATCGGTCCACGGATCCGGACCCCCAGTTCGGCCTCGGCGGCCGCGTTCCATTCCTCGAAGCAGGCGTAATCTCGATCGGCGATCATGGCCCCACCCCTGTCCGACCCGCCTGACCCCGACCAGCCCGCCCGGTGTCATAGAATGTCATCGGGGGGCGGCCCTGCATTAAAGTGGACCTGACCAGATAAAAATGGATTCGAGAGCCTTTTCGCTTTTGGGTTGGGCCCTTTGACACCCCCCTGGGGGGCATGGTACAAGGCGGATTTATGATAACCATCTACCGACGGGCGGAAGTCATCGCCCGGTGCGAGCGGGCGGAGGTCCTGGCCGGGCTGAGGTCGGGTCGCTTCGAGCTGACGGACCACTATGAAAGCCCCGAGACCGATCGCTGGATCAGCCTGACCCATTTCGAGTCACGCGCTTACGAACGGCCGCCCACTAAGGAAAGCCCGGCTGAGCATCATATCTTCCGCTCCTACGGGGACACCATCGAGCCCGACCCTAGCCACCGACCTATCCAGGATCTGAAACAACTCGGGGAACTCATCCGACTCAGCGAGCGACGGCCACCCTCGCAACCAGCCGCACCTCGTCCGGACCCCACCCCTAACCCATTTATCGAACTACTCGGCCTCGTGACCGCCCCCTTCAGGCTTGTCAGTCAGCTGGTCGATTGGACGGTCGACACCCTCTTTGACCTCGTCGGGAAAATCGCCATCCCTCTCATTATTGCCGTCCTCCTCATAGGGATCATCGTCGCGAGCATCTATGCTCCACGGTTACTCTGGGGCGCTGCCCTCGCCCTTCTCTGGTTTTGTGGACGAAAATAAGTTCATCGAAGAGCCCACGCCCTAGCCCTTGGGCAAGACCTTCAACAACTCGCCGCACTGTTGGCGAAACTCCGCCCCGGCTCGCTCGGCGGCTAGCCCGGCGAAAAGCCCCAGCGACGACCTCAGCTTAACCACGTCGATCTCGCTGCCCATGAGCGTCAGCGGGGCTACCCCACCCTCGCACACTTGCCCATATACGACGCTGACGCACTCGCGGTAGCGCGTACCGAGCACAGGATCCTCGAGATAGGCCCTCGCCTCAGCCTGGTCGGCCAGCCCGTAGAACACCGAATATTCGGAGGTCCCCAGTCCGCGCAGCTGCGGGAAGACCCACCAGATCCCATGCCCCCTCTTCCGGCCGGCCTTGAGCTCCGCCAACGCCCCCGCGTAGGTCTTTTCTTGGGCTTTGAGGAAACGCTCAAGGGACATGGTAAATATTAAATAGAAATACTATAAAAACTCACCTCAAAAGTTTGCCTCCGGCTGGCCGCCGGCGGTAACCTCCGACACCCATGACCCAATTCGAACCCCGCATCGACCGCGACCTCGCCGTGCAGCTCGGCGAGGAGGCCGTCGCCATCGCCCGGGCAGGCCAATACAGCGGTCCAACAGGGACCATTACCATCGCCGCTCAGGTGAAGGCCTCCGTCCAGGCGGCCGTGCACTACGCGGCCGACCACGCCCATGCCGCTCCGGCCACCGGCACGCATGCCACGACTTACGAGGTCACCAACGAAACCACCCTCTCCGCCCACCGCCGGCACCAAGCCAAGGGACACAAGGTGGTCTCGCTGAACTTTGCCTCGGCCACCTCGCCCGGGGGCGGCTTCCTCACTGGCGCCCGCGCCCAGGAAGAATACCTCTGCCGCTCGAGCGCGCTCTACCTGACGCTCAAAGACTCACCGATGTACGCGCACCATCGGCGGGAAGGCCACAAGCGCTACAGCGACGCCATGATCTACTCCCCGGACGTCCCGGTCTTCCGAGACGACGCCCATAGACTGCTACCGGCGCCCTACCCGGCCTCGTTCATCACCTCCGCCGCTCCGCTCACCAAGCACCTCCATCCTGAGGAACTCACCCTGCTGCCCGAGATCCTCCAGACGCGCATCCGGAAGATCCTATCCGTCGCACAGGTCCACGGCCACGACTCGCTCGTCCTCGGCGCCTGGGGCTGCGGAGCTTTCGGGAACGACGGCCACCAGGTCGCCGACCTCTTCCACCGGGCGCTCGAAGGCGACTTCAAGGGCGCCTTCAAGGAAGTCACCTTCGCCATCGTCGACACCTCGCCCGAGCGTAAGTTCATCCGCCCCTTCGCGGAGCGGTTCCGCCCGCCGAGCGAAGCCGTGGACCTGGAACCCCTCTGGGAAATCGTCGCGAAAGAAGTGGTCGGCAAGGCCAACGACGAATGGCGGCTCGTCCGCTCGACCAACCCGCAAGTCACCCACTTCCTGCAGATGGGACTACATGGCACCAACATGAAGTGCCTCTTCATCCCCCGCACCCCCGAGAAAGAAGGCATCGGGCAGGTCATCCTCAATGTCGGCCCCAATGACCTGAAGATCCTCCTCGAATACGCCAAAGCGCACCCCGAAGCCCTGCGCGTACCGCCGCTCAACTTCCCCCTCAACCTCGAAGGCAATGGCGACAAAGCCGGACAACCGACCCGCTGGGAAAACGGCGGGGCCATCTTTGCCCACGCCCACCTCGTGTCGCCCGCAGGGCCAGAGCTCTATGCCCGGATCGGACCATGGTATGCCGCCGCCTTGGAAGGCATCTGGGAACTCCTGGGCAAAGCCGCCGAGTGGAACCGCTCGGCCGGCAAAGGTCAGCCCGACGGACCCCGCCTCTGAGCTCCTGCATGACCGACGAGGAATTCACAAGGAAGCTCGATGAGATCGGCGACACCGCCGGCCCCGCCTGCAGCTGCCTGGTGACCATCGTGCTCACGCTGCTCCTCTTTGGCGCCCTGCTCAGCCGGTGTAGGTAGGCGCAATAAACATTTTCACGGTGCCAGATTCGGTAAGAATTAACATGAAATAACCAAAACCTGTCCGTAAGCCCAACCTCCATGAGTATTAATTTTAACGGGCATGAATACTTTGACGACCGGATGTATGTGCTGCATCTTTGTAGAGCGACTGTGGAAACCACTCCCGACAGCGACGGCGTGGTCTGGACCACTATTTATCACGAATCCCAGCCAAAAGAATTTATTTGGTGCCTAATCACCTACAAGAATTACAAAGGTTATCCTATCTCGCGGGTAGATCATTTCCGGGAAAAGGAGGCCGCACAGAGGTACCTTGAGGCGGTCGAGCCACAAGTGCCCCTCATCAGCCTCCAGGGTAAATCTCCCTTGGTCCCATTGACTTTCAGGGCGTTCACCGATTGGAAAATCGCCAACAGAATGAAAGACTACGACTACAAGATGGTCTTCTCTCCCGACGGTTCAAACCATAGGGAAATTGTCAGCCAAATGGCTTCGCAGTTTAAGGGAATCAAGTAGGATTAATCGGTTCTGAATCTACCAAAGATACCGGAGCATGGCGCCGGGCATAGGGAAAAGGACGAGTCTTGTAAAATGGCCCAAGAGGCTGATATTGGGCGAATGACCCCCGAGGAGCTGCCCCGCCCCAAAGGACCTAAGGTCGAGCCTATCGACCGGAGGGGAAAGCTGATTGCGTTCAAACAGTCCGTCCGGAAGGAAACCGACGAGGATATCCCGGTGAAGGCACCGGCGAATGAGACGCCCTACGAACGCCTGAAGCGGCTGGAGACGGATCCGGCGGCCAACCTGAAGGAACTGCAGTCCACGTTAGCCTATTTTATCCCGCACCTTCAGCTCATCGAAATCGAAGCGATGCTGGGTCGGATGATTCAGACAAAAACCAACCCTGGCGGCACCCCTACCCCTGCACCCCAAGGCCTCTATGCCCTTCTCCTTGCCTGTCGGTCCCACTCAATCCTTAATGGCGGGGAACTAAGGTTGGGGCACCAGGTTCGGAGCATCCGTAACGAACTGTTCCACAACAACAGCCCCCTCAGCGAGCTATCCAAGACGCTGATTACCTCGCTATGGGAAAAACTCAGGCAGCTGACGCAGGCAGCCGCGAGCACGGCCATCGAGGTTCGGAATGCGTCAATTGCCCCCCTAGAACGCATCACCGAATCGCAGCAAAAAGCCGGTAATATTTCACATCTAGCCGCATTCATCGAGATCGAGCAGATGCTGCGCAAGACGATGATCCATGTCTTGGCACGTAACCATGACCTTCGAGCAAACTTCGTCTTACCGACGGAACCAGCAAGCAGCGTGCAGGCCCTGAATGCCATCAGCTCTTCCAGGGGGCACATCGCTGATACCCTGAAGAACTTCAAGTTCTGGGACGACATCAAGGCGAGCACCGTCTTACGACACGACCTCATCCATGGGCGCAACCTGTCGGCGATTACTCAGGCGGACAAGCTGATGGTGCAGCGTGCATGGGGAGTGCTGCGGCATCTGCCCTACGCCCTCTGGGCAAAGAAGACCGTCCTTCGGCTCGAAAAAGTCATCCGCGAACTACTCATTTCGGAGGGCATCTCCAGCGAGGTCGTCAAGAAGCTCTGGATTCAGCGCCTGGCCAAGCGGCTCTGCGATGAAAAGAGTTGCATGGCGCTGCTTGGCAATGCCGGCGTCGGGCGGAGTCAGATCCTATGGCTCATCGATTTCAGCGACTGCATCTTCGAAGGAAAGCTCGACCCCGTCACGTCCGTAGATGTCGCCAAGCTGCAGACCATCACCCTTGGCATCGAGAAGGCCTTGGCCAATCCCCTACCCGTCAAGATCACGACCACCAACCCCAAGACCAGGCATGCCGCTCAAAAGGTCGCCCGGAACCTCAAGAAACACCCGAAGGCGCGACGCGGCCATATCGATGAAGATTTCTCATGAGCACCAAATATTGCGTGTCCAAACTGGACATCAAACCTATCACCGGACCTTGGTGGACCCTCACCCAGTTCCAGAAGGAATTTAAATCAGCATACAGGCACTACGTCCAGGTTGTCGACCGAAATGGGAAGAAGCCTTCCAAATGGATGTTCAAGATCGAAGAAGTGAGTCTCGGTAGACGCGGGATGCAGATCGGCGTGGGCCCGGTTCATACGCCCAAAGGTGACCTGATGCTAGAACTTCTCAGCCGACGCAGTATCCAGTCCAAGCGGCATCCTGTCTCCGATGACCCCGAGCGCTACTACGCGGAAATGTGGCTTAGTGATGTCACCGGAAACAAGAATAGGCTGCTCGTGCGTGACACAGACGTCGATGCGGTACCCTCATGGATCAAGGGCATCTATCTTAGTGACAAAGATCGATGGTTCCTGAGGTCAAAGATGGAACCAAATACACGCAGAGAAAGCATCTGCGTCACAATCTGGAAGAGCGAAGCGCATCGTTCGCTTATCGAACTCTTCTTCGCCACCCGCGTCTGGGTCCTTCAGGAAGGCTTCTTCTTCCGGGAACCCGAGGCCGATGACCCTAATAATCGAAATTCCGACAACGAATGAGCCACGAATTTAAAATCACGCTTATTGATGCGCAACCATACTACAGCGCACGACGAAAGCTCTGCGAAGTTCTCGACCATGGAACCAAGAAACTTGCCTTCGCATGCGCGTTCCTGACGGAACCAGGCCTGGCATCCATCATCAGGCATACCCGGAACCTCGAATTGCCTGACTCCTTCGCGGTCTTCTCGTTCGAGGAGCCCACCTCAGCTCAATCGCTGGCAAAAATCGCCAAGAAGTACCCGCGGAACATCTATGTCCACTACGGCACATATCTTCGGGAATATGAACCGCAATTCCCTCGGGGAATAATGCACTCCAAGCTTTTCTTCGCATCAGACGGCGTCACCGCGAAGGTTTGGTGCGGAAGTCACAATCTGACCGGAAATGCACTCCACAGGAAGAACATCGAGGCAGCGACATTGGTCGAAGGTCCTTGCGACCATCCCTACTTCAAGGATGTCGAGAAACATCTCGAGGGATGCAAGACAAGGGCAAGGAACGAACTTAGGAAAAGAATTTCAGGAACTAACGCCGTCACATTCGTCGTGGAGATGGAGCATGACGACATCGATGGCCTGCTAAAGTCGCTAAAAAAGGATACGTTCATAAAGTTCAAGCCGCAGGGGACCAAAGATCAGCCGAGGCTTCAACCCAACCGGGACTACGCCATCCGCCTTTACAAGCCAGGCAAGCTTACGGCCGGAGCGCCTGCCAGTAAGGCCTACGCAACAATTCGTGGGAAAATCACCGCGCTCAACCTCAACAAGAAGAACCCTGCAAGAGGCACAAAGGCCAAATTCGCGAAGATAACCCATACGGTGGTAGAGAATGGGGATGGCCACTTCGAAATCGTCCCTGGTAATCTCAAGAAAGCGACCATGGTCGATGCTGTCCTGCGAATCAACGAGTTCGGAAAAGAGAAGAAACTGTACCTATCTAGATCTCCGCGAACAAGCCGTGAAGTAGATTGCTGTCTCTCCATATGTACAGATACCCCAAACGATGGTCCGGACAAAAATGGCCTGATCCTTGAGTCCCTTATGGATATCGACGAGTCACTTGCCGACAGCGACGTCTCGGCCTACTTCAAGACCAGGACGGATGCTGACTTCATCCTCGTCGGTAAAGGCAGGTTCTGGACTTCGAAGTGGAGTACTAGACTAAAGTAACACGCATAAACACGTTAATGGCGTCAGAGGCCATTAATAGGGACTATCCCTATTTATTTGGTCGCCCCCTCCGGGCTACTGATGGCGATAGGCTTACTTAATCGCACCTGGCGGCAGGAAGACGAAGGCGAACTCGGTGATTCTTTGAGCTTCCGCATAGGGCATGGACTGGACTTCGAAACCAGCGCCCCAGGAATCCGTGTAGAGCACCGATTTGGTCTGGGCATTATAGCCGTTGATGATGCGGGCGTGGCCGGGAATAAGCCAGAGTATCGGCAAACCGTTATCGATATTCTGCTTGATGAACGCACCCAGGTTCTCGTCTTGCTTGCGAGCCCTCACCTTGAGACCGAACCTCTCGCAGGAGGTATCGATGATTTGCCGCAGAGCAATCCAGTCGGTGCCGCGCATACCGACCCCCCCGACCTGGGCCACGGTGAACTGGTTCACCTGCCTTCCGAAATAGCGGAGGATTCGGGCCATCGAGGCAGGCAAGCAGAGCGGGAGATCCCCTTGATTCTCCATAGGGATATCAATCCAGGTACCTAGACGGCCGCGCTGCACATTTTTCGAAAAATCCGCGAAGCTAAGCACGGGCAGGTTAAAGTCCTTCGCCTGAGCGGCGCTGGTGAAGACGTCCCCGCTGGTCAACCCTCCCAGGGTCGGATCGATGGCCTGGGTGACCGCCAGCCCCGGGGGAAGAATCTGCAGGACATTGCCAGCCAGGCGGTAGTTGGCTGCGCCCCGGGCCGGACTCCACACCAGCATCACCTCTCGGCTCCTGTATTCCAGCACGTCCGTGTAAACGTATACATCGCCGGTCGCCGGATCAGTCACCTGATAATCCCGAGTTTCATAGTTCACGTGCCGCTTGCTCAGCTCCGTCGGGTAACTGCGCAAACGCGAACTCAGCACGGTGTTGGCCGAATCTAGGAATTCATCCCCGTACTTCTTAAGGACGATGGAACTCGTGCGCAGGTAATCGGTGAACGCGACCTCGATGTTCTGGAGTCGGTTGAGCTTGGCGTTCACGGAAATCTGCGCCGACGCGCCCATGATCTTGGCCTCGATCTTGGACTTCCCGGAGACGTCCAAGCCGGCAATGGCCAGTTTGTCGTAAAGTTCGAAATCCCTCAGCGAAAAGATCGACGGGTCGAAAATAACCGACTCGAGATCCGGACAGAAACCGATGGTGATCCTGGCGAAGTGGGCGTCCTTACCGGTGAGGAACTTGTTATCGTCGGCGAAGAACAGTTCCAACCGCCAGTAAATCTTCCGATCTCCAACTTGCGCACGCCAGACTGCGATTCCCCTGCTCGATTCGCCATTCTGCCCGGGTTGGTCGTAAGTGATGGCAGGCGTGCCCAACTTAGCTTCTAACACTCCGCAGAGTTCGGCCGCATGGTTGCGCTCCCGGACGGATGTCGCAGGTTGCGCGGGCCTCTTCTCCGGGAGGTCTGCCGCGGATACCAATGGGATATCCAACGTTTCCTCGATGATGGAGCCGCCATCCATCCTTAGGACGATTTCCCCAACCCGGAAGCCTCCGAAAAGGTAGCTGCCCTTGCTTCGAACGCTGGTTCCGGATGCACCGTTCCACCTGATCTGCCCGGAGAATCCAGGCATGCCCAGTTGACTCGATTTCTTGCCAGCGATGCCCCCAGACAGGATGTGCGAAGTCACGTCGGCGACCTGACCAGCCGTCTTCAAGGTGACCAGCATCAGCAGGACTGCAGTCCAGAACCTCATGGTTTTCTTTTAAAAACGTACATTCTTATTACAAATCAATAAATTGTGCCCAACGACACCCCTCTGACTGCCTCCACGACTTGGTGCCAAATCAAAGGCCAGGCTAAAGAGCCCCGAACACCTCCCGGCGGTGCCAGGCGAGGTGGGTGGGGTCGGGGCGGAGGGTGGCTTCGGGCGCGAAGGAGAGGCGGCGGCCGTGGAGGTCGGAGAGCTTGAAGTGGGAGCCGCCGGGGAGGATGGATTCGATGAGGTCGGATTGGGCGACGCGGATGCGGAGGTCGTCGTCGATGGTCCAGAGGCCGGCATCGAAGAGGTCATGAGCGGTCGGGGTCAGGGCTAGGCCGTTCTCGGGGCTGTCGGGCCCCTTGCGGGCGTGCGCATGGATATGGGAGGCCTCCAGGGGCACATAGGTCGACTTGGAGGCGATCAGCCGATAACCCGTCAGGGCGCAGGTGAAGTGGTAGCCGGAGATCACCGACACCTTGAACCGGGCATCTCGGCCGCGGGACAGCTGGGCCCGGTAGGCCTCGGCATCCTCCCGGACCACCCCCAGCTCGTCCGAGGAAGGCACCGGCATCCCCAGGGCCGCGTAGAGGGCCACCTGCTCGTCGGGCGGGAAGTAAGTCGCCACCACCCTCTTCCGGGCCTCCTGGCGCCACGCAGGCAACCGCATCGAGGCCAGCAAGGCCGGCTCCAGCCGCACCGTCCGCTCCCCATCCCCCACATGGACATAAACCCCGTCGGAAGCCAGGTGGCGAAACGGCAGCGCTAGGTCGATGGCGTTACCCCGGCGCCGCACGCAAATCGGCGAATACGACCGGAAGCGAAGGTTCAGTTGGGCATCCTTATGGACCAGTCCATCCGTCCCGACCAGTCCGGCCTCAACGAGGTCCAGAATAGCCAGCAGCAGTAAAGGCTTATTGGGGGGCAGTCCCTTGCTATCCCTCCGGACATTAAGCACTAACACACGATGCAGTTCGGAGTCCGGCATGAATGAGGGATAATCACTCAGTTTAGTCCAACTTACCCATCTGAATCACCCGGTTCTTGGGATTGAGAAGCAGCAGACGATTGGGCCTAAATTTACGATTATTGTTGGGCAGGTCGATGTCCTTATCGGCAACCTGCGTTTCGCTAACGACACAGTTCTTGGTGTTCAGGATCAGCAGCTTGATGATACCCGACTTTTGCCCCTTCAGTTCTTTCGCTACCTTGTGGCCATATCCGAGCATACGGTGCAGCATATCCCATTTGTATTTCACCAAGCCGGACTTACCGCGACCAATCGAGATAGTGCCACGACCTATACTGATGTACGCGATAGATTCATCACCATCCATAACCTGAAGATCGATGGCGCTGCCGTTCTTCGTCAGACGGGCCTTGGTGACCTCAGCCTTAGCTAGATCAAAAGCATCAGACTCAGGCGCCTTCTTTTTGGTGTTACGTCGCGAGATATCCAGTCGTCCCTTTTTTAGGCTAAGCTTGGTGATAGGCGGCCTCCACGTGGTGGGGTTACTACTGTTGATTAGTTTAACCTTGATCGCCGACTCCGCCGAATCGACGACGATGTTACGGATATCCGCCGAAACCTTGAACCTGTCTTGAGGGTTTTTTCGCATAGATTTAGGAAACCACCTTTAGGGTGCTATGGCCCGAGGCGCCCTTGGTGACGACGATCTGGGTGGTGATGCGCTCCTTGAGGAGGCCGACGTGGGAGATGACGCCGACGGACTTATTGCCCTGCCGGAGGGTCTCCAGCGCGGTCAGGGCGACCTCAAGGGTCTCGGGGTCAAGGGTACCAAAGCCTTCATCGATGAACAGGGTGTCGATATTGACGGAGCGGCCGGCTAGGTCGGAGAGGCCGAGCGCCAAGGCCAAACTGGCTAGGAAGCTTTCGCCCCCGGACAGGCTCGCCAGCGGGCGCTTGATGCCGGCTTGATAGTAATCCTCAATCTGCAGCTCAAGCGAATCGCCTTCCTGCAGGAGCAGTGCGTAACGATCGTTGAGGCGACCGAGGTGCTTGTTAGCATGGCTGGTGAGTATCTGGAGCGTGATAGACTGGGCAAACTTGCGGAACTTCGCGCCATCCTTCGATCCGATGAGATCCCGGAGACGACGCCAGATCACGACCTCCTTCATCTCTTCCTGGATTTCGGCCAGCAGTCGCTTCTGTTCCTTACGATTGGTGTCGTCAGTAGCCAACATAGTCCGGTTCGAGGTGATGGCCGTGCTGATATCATCTAGTTTCTGGACCAGATCTGCATGGCGCTCCCTGACCTTAGCAGCTGCGGCACCGCGCGGTACGCCGTCCTTGATCATCGCGGCCAACTGCTTCTCAGCCTCCTTGATGAGAAGCGTCGCTTCGGTGATACGCTTCTCGATGGCATCCTTGGCCTTGGCGATACGATCGACTTCCTTTGCCGGGAGATGCGCGTCACGCAAAGCCTTGGCATTCTTGAAATTAGATTTCTCGATCTTACGCTCCAAAGCGGCCGTAGCATCCTTATGACTGGTCTCATCCAGCTTGAGACGCTTGGTCGCAGCTGCATGGATGGTATTGGCCTCCTTGAACGCCGACACAGCTTCGTCGAAAGCCGCTTCAGCATCGTCGATTTCCAAATCACTACCAGAACCCGAGGACGCCTTGATGCCTTCCGGAAGGACGACGCCAGAGGCTTCTCGCTTCTGCAGTTCTTCCAGGTCCTTGATCGCAGCCTTGATGGCCGACACGGCATCCTTGAGGGAACCTTCGGCTTCGGACAGTTCCTCCTTCTTGGCCTGATATTCATCGGCTCGCTGCTGAAGGGCGTCGCCATCATCTGCCCCATCAAAGCCGGCCGCCTTGAGTTGCTTAGCGCAGTCGCTGGCTTGCTGAAGCGATTGGTCAAAAGCGCCCTGTAACTGCTTAGCGGCCTGGGTGACCGTCGCGACTAAGGTCGAAGCCGCCGTCACCGCCCTGTCGGCTTGGTAGAGCGCGCCCTGAGCCGCCTGGATATCCTTATCAATCTTGGCCGCCGGCGAGGCCTTGAGGTCCTTCCCGGCATAGGGGTGATGCGGTGAGCCACAAAGGGAACAAGGTGTTCCATCGACCAGGGAGGCCCGGTCCTGCTCGTACTTCTGGAGGAGCAAAGCGGCCTGCTTGGCTTGCTGGGATTTCACCAAGGCTTGCTTCGCGGCGGACTGGGTCGCCACCGCGGCCCCTTGGGCATGGGTTACCGCCTGTTTGATGGCGTTGATGTGTCGCTCAAGACCCGTGGCGTCGAGCGAGGTAATTTCCTTAGGGATTTTCAGACCCTGCTCGGAAACCACCGGCTTGATGACTTCAACCCAACGCTCCCAGGTTTCGACTAGTTTAGCCTCTGCATTATCTTTGGCCGTGAGCAGTTTGGAGAACTGAGCGAGTTTGGAGGCCAGCTGGGCATCCTGCTTGTGGGACTCAAGCCAAGCCGAGATAGCTCCAGCTGACTTTTCAGCCGCCTTCTTCTCCGCTTCTGCCTCCTTGATCGCCTCCTTGGCGGCCTTCAGACCCTGCCTGATGGCTGACTGGTAGTCACCGGCAGCATCGGCGAGGGTATCCTTGGCGTCGTCCAGGTCATCGCCGGCGCTTGAATAGTCCTCCCGGGCAGAGCCGAGGGCTTCCTCGGCACTATCGAGCTGAGTCAATACCGCCGTAAAGGGAATGGTCTCTTGGTGAGCCGCCAAAGCTTTGAATTCCTTGGCACGCGAAGCTTGGTCGGATTCAGCCGATTCCAGGAGCTTAGCCTGGGTTGCCTTATCGCTTTCGGCTTTTTCCAGCTGGGTGATTTTACCCTTGAGGGTGCCCAGCTCCTCTAACTCTTTACGGGCGGACACCTTACTTTCGTCGAGTGAGTCATTATCCGACTTAATCTTTTCCTTTTCCTCGTCGGTCAGCAGTACGATAGCCTGGATCTTCTGCTCATTGGAGATGATGCCCTGTTCGATTTTCCCAGCCTCTTCATAAGCCATGACACCAATCTGGCTATAGATATCCGACCCGGTGAGGCTTTCGAGCAGTTGGGCGCGTTCATCCGGCTTAGCCGTCAGGAACTTAGCGAACTGGCCTTGGGCCAGCATCACGCTGCGCATGAATCGATCATGATCCAGGCCGAGCAGATCCTCGACCTTGCCGTTCACTTCTTTGACCTGGTCCGCGATGATCTTGCCGGCGGCCGACATCACGCAGCGACGGGCGTTCTGAATCTTGCCCTCGAGTTTTCCTCGGGCACGCGCCAAAGACCACTGGGCGATGAAGACCCCCTTTTTCACCTCGAACGTCACCTCAGCCGAGCAATCCACCGCCCCGCGGGTCATGACATCCTCCGGGCTAGGCTCATTCCCGTAGCGGGCAGCCTTGCCGAAAAGCGCCAAGGTTATCGCGTCAAGGATCGTCGTCTTCCCTGAGCCGGTCGGACCCGTGATGGCGAAGAGACCTGCGGAGGCCAGGGGGTCTTTCCCGAATTCTACGACATGGTCGCCCTTCAGGGAGTTCAGGTTACGGATCGTGACTTTGAGAATTTTCATGACGGGTGATCAGATACGGTCGACGATTTTACGGAAAGCCAGGCGCAGGCTCTTCTTGTCGGCGTCCGGCAGGTCCTCCTGTTGCTTGAGAAGCAGGTCAAAGACGTCGGTCGGTTTATCGAGCAGCCCCTCCAACTGGGTATCGACCTCCTGCCCCACCCCGGCTCCGATCAGGCGAGGCACATCGGCTAGCATGACCTTGAGCACCTCAAAAGGTTGCCCGTGCGCCAGCGTCTGTACCTGGCTATTGGCGTCGTTCAGACCCGTATGGCCGGAAAGCACCACCTCGACCCAGGTCGGCAACTCGCCCGCCTTGACCTTGGCCTGGGCGGCTAAGTCCTTATCCAAGGTCGCTAGGCTCGTCTTAAGCTGCACCAGCTTACGGAAGACAGGAATAGGCACCGAACACTGGGCAATACCCTTAGGGGTCACATCCAGGACGCGCACCTCCTTCTTGTCGTCGACCTCGCTGAAGCTCAGCGCTATCGGCGAACCCGAGTAGCGGACCCGGCCGGCTTTGTCCGTCGACTGCGGGCGATGCAGGTGCCCTAAAGCCACATACGCGAAAGAATCCGGAAAAACGGAGGAGTCCACCGCACCCAATCCCCCGATATGAATATCCCGCTCGCTCTCCGAGGCCGAAGCCCCGGCGACCGTCAGGTGGCCGGTCGCGATGATCGGGCAAGCAATCTTGGCCGCCTTGGCGGCCTTGGCGGTCTCCTCGTAGACCCGGGTGATGCCGGCGACGATCTCCTTACGGACCTCCGCCTCTTTATCACCCGTCTTTCCCATGCGTAGGTCCTTTTCGCGCAGGAACGGGACCAACGCGATAGCCACCTTGGGTGTATCAACCGAAGGCAGGAGCAATAGGCGATCGGCCAGCGTTTCGGCCACGGCACCATGAACATGCGTACGCAAAGCCTTCAGAACGCGCTTCGGAGCCTCTAGCTGGTTAGCCGAGTCGTGGTTGCCGGCGATCAGCACCAGGTTGGCCGACGACTTGCGGTTCATCTCCGCCACAAAGTCGTAGTACAAAGCCTCCGCGGACTGGGGAGGGTTGGCCGTGTCGAAGACATCCCCAGCAACCAGGACCACATCGACCTCCAGCTCCACCACCTGCTTCAGGAGCCAGTCGAGGAAGCGCTTCTGCTCCTCCTCACGGGACTGCTCGTTCAGCATCTTCCCCAGATGCCAATCAGCGGTGTGCAGGACTCGAAAGGCATCAGCAGGCTTTTTACTCATAGGGTTACAGTATAATCTGCCCAAAAAATGACTCCTGTAAAGTTACAACACCTAGCAGAATCTCACCCCTCGAGACGTAAGGCACCCACAGGAACACGAACATTGCGGACGCCTAGATAAAAAGCACGGCCAATGGAACCCCATCAATTCATGGCTAGAGCCTGCGACGAGGTCTTGGCGGAATGGGCACAATGACTGCATCGTTTGGCTTAGGCGCAGCGACAAATGGCTCACCTCTTAGTATGCGACGTGCGTCAAGACACGCCAACTTGGGAGTGCCATCGGATTGCTGCATTGGGCAGTCTGCGGTCAGCAAACGTAGCATAAGGGCCCTCTCGCTTGGAGCGACGGTAGCCGAGCAACTCAATATCTTCTTTGCCTCCTCGACCCATCGAAGAGCGTTTGCTCCCATACAAAGCTCTTGAAGATGGCCAGCCCCACCGGCCGCGGACTCGAATACGACAATGTCGTTGGTTGCTCCCGTCTCGAGGATGGAAATCTCGCGAATATCTAACTCCAGCAACCGACATGCAGCCAGTCTCAGGGCTTGCGCAAGTGCATTAAGGGCGTTCTGCCCATAGCCAAGATACTCACGGCTTAGCCTGAAAATACAGGCGTTGGTCTTCTGATCGGCCCCCAAATGGATATTCCTCAGGACAGAGGGCTGAGCCGGACGCATACAACGCTGAGTTCGTTCAGAACTAAGCGGAGTATGAAACCTGAAACTTTGAGATAGGCCTACAGTCGGATCGCCAGGGCCAGCGAAATTACGCTCGGATTCAGCATACCCACATGCGTGACAGATGGCATAACCGCGACTGTGCTCACCAGAGCTTAGGCCGAATATCTCGACCTCCGGGTCATACGTACATCCTAAATGAGCGACCCCGCCGAAGCCTAGGATATCAGCGGTAGGTAAGACGACGGATACGCTACCAAGCAATAAACGAACATGGCCGACAGTATTGACTCTGCCATGATAGCTTGGCGGCTCTGAGGCAGAGGTAGTGTAGCCATGCCTCGGGATAAGCAGAACGCCGGATGCTTCAACGTTTCCGTCTGGAAGATTCAAATCAGATTCCGGGGTACGGATGCGCCTGACCAAACCCCCATTGACGATACCGAAATTATATTGAGCGCCTAATCCGAAATCATCGGCCCTGGCATTCGCCTGCCCCGTCCAATGCAACAGTAGGCCATTCGATTTCACATACCTGCCACCGACTAGGATACATGATCCTGGCACGTACTCACGAAGCGCCTGCAGGCTGCTACGCTCAAGTTTCGTCCTATGCTCAGAAGGCTCGTTATCTGTCCGGAAGTTATTAGGTTCCAGGACTTTCAAGGAGTTAAGGCCGATCGGGAAACCATACCGGGGCAATACGCCGGCCTCCGATAACGAGCTGATGGTAGTTTCGCTAAATAGCATCCTCGCTTGGGCGTAGATAGCATTCAGGCGTCTGACCGAGGAGGCCGCGTTATCCGAGTTTGGGGCGAGTTCCGCACGGATACCGCGCCATGATTCCAAAAGCAGGTCATATACCTGGCGCCACGAGCAGACCGCATCTTTCAGAGATTTCCGGAGATCAGCGATCAACGAAATACCTGCGTCGGCCTTGATTTGATCGACATAGAAGGGGTTGCCCGACCCGAGAATCTCGAGCTGCGGAACATAAATAGAGAGGTCGAGGGCAGCCAGCCAACGGTCGATTTCTGGATAAATCGCAGCATGGCTCGTGACAGGCTCAAAGATACGTGTCGCAGACTGAGCTCGTGCCAGTTCAGGAACGCCGCAAAAAACGCCCATCCTCTGGTAGGCGTTCATCGCGCCGGTGGATGCGTTCGGACGCGAACGGAAAAACTCATTGATCAGGAAGGCGAACAGATGCCGCCTCATGATCGCATCTCGACCGAGCAATACCGTTGGTTTCCGAAGAGGACGTCCCAGAAAATCTCCGAAATCCAAGAAGACCTCACGCTCGTACGTTGAGCCACGGCAAAATGTCGTGACCAAAGATGACCCATCAGCACGTCTACCCGCGCGGCCAGCGCGCTGCAGGTAGTTAGCTTTTCCGGGAGGGACATTGCCCAGCAAAACTCCCTTCAGGCCACCAATATCGATACCAAGCTCAAGTGTAGTCGTCGAGCTTAGGAGATTTCTCGCCCCTATCTTGAATAGGTCCTGGATACGACGATTCTCCTTGGGGTCAAGCTGAGCGGTATGTTCTTCAGACCATATTCCCATCTGGAAAACTGGGGAGAATCTGGCGGCATCGCGGAATCGCCTGAGGCGGGGATGCGTGTCTAGTTCAGCTTGCGTAACCGGTTGAAGCTTGGTGTCACTCGGCGCCCCAGGGTAAGTGTTTGCGACGTTGCGTGGGACAACCTGAAGGGTTTTTTCACACCTGAAGACATTGACTGCAGGTTCGAACACTAATGCGCAAAGCCTAATCCGGAACGCCGGTGCGCTGTCGCGAGATTCAATCTCACGATTCCCCTTCTCCAACCACGGGAAATCACTGCCGAACAGCGCATCGAAAGCCGCACCCAGAAGCACCAAAGGCTCGAAGATGCCACCGTTCCCATCCTTTAATTCTAGATTAGTGACGATTTCATGGGTAAACTTGTAAAACGTCGACTCTGGGGTGGCGCAGAGTCGACTGAGTCCACCAGGTCCTCGCTGGTCTTTGCTTATCCACTTCCCCGGACGGACCTCGCCGGCAACCATCTCGTCGGATGCATCGGGAATGCCTTGCAATGTGATTATGGCACGCGACCTCATCTGATCGAGCAAGCCGGCAAGATAATCAGGCCAAAAAGGCTCAAAGCGAGAGAGACTTTCGTGATTGAAGCGCATCCTGATATCAGCCGGCAAACGCACATGCTGAATACCTGGATAGCCAACCTTGAGGAGACCTGCTGATTCCAATGAAGGCGTCGGCCACCTAGGTCGCTGCCAGAGGCAATTTCCGACGACCTGCCCCAGGCGATTGGCTACGCTCTTCTTATTTTCTTCATACAAACGCTGGCTCCAATTGGCGGCACGATGGCTTGAGGCCTGCTCACGAGCAAAGATCTGGGCATGAAGATTTCCTAGCCTGACTTGTTCCACGATCTGATGGATGTTTTTCCTACCTAGGAGGACTTCTCGTTGCGCGGCCAGAATCTTGCGAAGCTGTTCGCTGGTCGAGCCGTCGGCAATCATTCGCTCTAGACCGGCGATGCTCTCAGCCGTAGAGGAATCCTGGGTGAAAGCATCGGTGACAATCTTTCGGACGATCCATTCTTCATGCCGGGCACCCAGCTCGCACCCAAGCTTCGCCGCCTCTTTACGATTATCGCTGAAAACAAGAAGTCTTCGGCCTTGCCCAGGCTTCCATTCGCGGCTGTCACCCGTATAAACAGGCATCTCGTGAAGAATATAACTGGTAGCCGCGCTCAAGTAGAAGCCGGGGGCATTCCAGAAATAGTCGAGCCGGGCGACGTCCTCCACGACAACGGCGTAAAGGGGAATTAGTCCGCTTGCCTGAAAACGATGCAAGGTACCCCTGGCCGGATCGAAATATTCTGTCGGCGGCTGACCGATGTCTCGAGGTGCAGCTTCATAAGCTCCCAGCTGAACATCAGATCCACCGTGCCCACGCCGAAACGCGGCGGGAAGCTCACGCAATACGCGCTCTCCATTCCTTGCCTCATACAAGCCTACCAGCAAAGCACGGCCAGTCTGGCGATCTCTTGCGAGCGTCAGAGCATGGCCTTTCATTTCAGAATATGGCGAAACAAACGAAAAATCATGACCAGCCACATAGGAGATCTGACCGCCGAAGAATGATACCGCGATTCCGTCAGGCGGCCTTAGCATGTAGTGGATACGATTCGGAAGATGCGGCAGCGAATCCAAGCGCTCTCTAGCCATGGCGCCATAGGTGAGAAGCTTCTGCGTGGCCTTCCGAAGCTGGAAAGAATCGTCCTTCCAGACCGCCTTCGTAAGTTCGCCAAGCGATAGTCTGCCCTTTTCATGCAACACCTCGAGCGCCGTTGTGAATTCATGCGAACCAAGGAGGCATGCATACAAGGCTGGACCGACTTGAGTTATTTCGTCGGGTAAGCTAAGCCCGAGCAACGCAAGGTCAGTCTGCAACCAAGCACGGGCCGCAGGCGTGAATTCGGCAAGACGATCCTCGCCGTTACGTTCGTCGATCGCACGCAAGTCATTATCGATGGATGAATCGGCGAAGGAAACCAAATCGATGCATCTTGTTCGCACCGCAGGCAGGGTGGGCTTGGCGGATTTTCGGCCGATGATTAATCGTGTAGTGTTATCAGGCTTGCTGAATAGTTTCGAAGCAAACTGACGGACGAGCTCCTTGTCGTCATCTTGGATGGTCGCCGAGGTGGCAAAAGCCAGGACCTCCTCCGGAGCCCGGCCGGCTCGGACATAAGTACGCCTGAGGAGCAAAGATAGCTCGGCGGCCAGGTTCCCGGTATAAAGGTGCGCTTCGTCCAGGACGATGGTCCTGAGGTTCCTTCCAAAGAAAACTCCGTCCTGCGGGCGACAAAGCATATACTCCAACATGGAATAGTTGGTGACAAGGATCTGCGGACAACGTGTCGACCTGGGTTCCATGTTCCTACCGCCCTCATCCTGCAGGCCTCGGGCATGCTGGCGTGAACGGAACGTCCATGGCCGCCCGGATGGCACCTGGCTAGCATCCGCCCTGGCAGCGTCCTCAGGTGTTTCGCTGGTGAAGTGAAAAGCTGTGATTCGGTCCTGCCCCCTCAGCCAGGCCATCAGCCTGTCGACCTGATCTGTGACCAAGGCGTTCATCGGATATAGAATTATCGCGGATACGCCCTCTCCTTCCGTCGGAGGATTCCTGTATAGATCGTCGATTAATGGCAAAAGGAAGCACTCAGTCTTACCCGCACCCGTTGCAGCTGAGACCATGACCGTTGGTTTAACTTGAGCAGCATATCCTTCCTTGGCGGCCAAGATGCTATCAAGCTGGTGAGCATAGGGCGACCTACCTCGGGGAAAGACACCGACCAAATCGAGCTGATCTACCAACTCACGGGAAACGATGCCAGTCCGGGCCAAGGCATCCAAGCTTTCCTGCTGAGTGGCCGGCGCAAATGCACCTTCGATCCAAAGGTCATTAGCAAGGCCTCCGTCGGCAGCAGGCCCGGACCAGAGACGACGGAGGGCTTCATGCAGGTGCGGGCGCTCAAGAAAGTGAGACTGGAGAGCGAACTCGACAAGCTGATCACGGACGTGCTCGCTGGATTTCAATGCGTCGATAAGGCTCATAGTATTCTTGAGAGGTAATATTGCTTGGGAACGTTAAAAGGCAGGCGCTCTCCCAATCCGAATAAAACTTGCTGGTTTCTCTTCGTCACAGAATCTCTTGCGGCATCTGCCCTGAGATTCTGGCTAAAGAACGTCGCATCAACGTTGGAACCGGCGATCTTTCCGAGGTTCTCGTAATCGCTTCCAGACACTCCGAGTTTCTTCCTTAACTCCGTCCTCCACTCTGTAAAATCGGTCCCAGTATTGGCGTGAGTGAGATACTTGGTTATGAGATCTCTGGTTAATAGCGGGGAAACGGATGCGAGCTTGGTTACGATTTTGAATACATCCGTAAATCGCTCCTTCAGACTACCGGGCAAGGCGTCGGGCATCAGAGCATTCCAGATTGCATGGGCATCCTCGTCGGAAATAGTCCTGCAGGATCGACGCTCATAGCCCTCGTAACAAAGCCCTACCGCATCAAGCCAGCCGGAACGACGGACAGTGTCCTCCCCGAATGGAATCTCTGCGGTGCTCCGCGCGGGGACGATCAGTCCGGTCAACGCTTCTATCGTCGAACGCCGCAGCCATGAACGTACCACGGGCATGCTGTATTCACAAAGGATAGGCGCCTTGGTAGCAGTGATCAAAGCAGCATAGGCAGCTCCGGCACTTGGGCTCTCCAGCGCAGCCTCCTCAGCCACGAGGAAAATCTGGAAAGCCTTGTCACGTCCGATCCGGTTATGCCAGACACCGACACGGATGTCACCAAAGGTGGCAACTACACACAGCAGATCGCGCGAATGTACCGAGCCAGATGCCCGCAAGGTCAACGCGAAGGCGCCCGGCACCCAGCTACACTCCAACGAAACACATTTTGGTCCTTTGGTATAGGCATGCCATTTGACTTCACTGACGTTGATGGAGGGATCGCTTAGCTGCACTTCCAGGCTCAGATCAGGAGTAGTCAGCGAAAGTTTGCATTTGTAGATGATCCCTTGATCGAGACATCTCTTCGCCAAAGAATGTGTTTCCTGGGTCTCGTTAAACAGACCAGACCAAAGCGTCAGAGTTTCTCCGAGACCACGAAGCCCGGAAGGCTTGAATCTTTGGCGAGGGCATACGCAGATAAATCGGTTACCTTCGAACAGGAGCGGCGAGCCTCCGTCGGGCAAAGCCCCCACCCTTAAGTCAGGTGAGGTATCATTGCCCACATGGAGTCCATTGAGCGGCATACCCTCTCCATGGCCCGATTTCAGCCAGATAAAGCTGCGCGGGGCCACATCAATCTTCCTTCGAACCAATCCCTTCACCCTGCTCGCAGTATGTATCGCGCGGACCGTGATCAGTATCGGGTTCATGAGCTGGTCTTGGCTCAAAAAGACCTCCGAAAGTTGCCCGTTGCCATCGATTGCAATTTTCTCACGCCCAAGCCAAGCAGATTCCAGTTCAAAACCAGGCTTCAAGACCACGCTCACGACGCAGCGGATACTAGATGACGTATCGACACCCTGGACGGTGTAGGCGTCAATATCCTCGAGAACTCGCATCGGAGAACAGGCGCTCCGGAGATCCCAGATGACTTCTCCGTCGCTCTCGACCGTGAGATCACCGTCCTCGTCCGCGAAAACGTGGGTGTACAATGTCCAATTAGGATCAAGCTGGTGACGCGCGATGAATCTTCCTTTGAGATTACAAACCGAAGGAATGATGAGCTGCAAACCTGCAGCCACGTCTCGATTCACTAAGGGCGAATCAGAAGGAAGCCTGCGACCTTGGGCACTGAACACCTGCACCCACTCGGCTGGGTCCCATCCGATCAGCTGCTGACTCAGGATAGCCTGCGGGGAACCCTTTCTCCGGATTGCAAAAAGCAGAGGTGATGCGGCGTCTCCGAACGAGACCTCAATGCGCTGAGGGTATGCAGTGAACCCCTTACTTGGATCGAAGCTGACATTCGTAAGGTATCGGCCGTCGCTGGTCGAAATCTCAAGGGTAGACTCAGGCAGGCCGATCGAACCCAACCCCTCGATGGAAGTAGAAAAGAGCGCCCTTCCCTCCGACACAACAAGTGTGAATGGAGCCATGAACTCTGGTTCAAACCCACCCCCTTCGCCCTCCGCAGCCGTAGATTCAGCAAGAGCCGCCTGCTTGATGGCCGCGATGGAGTCAGGCAAAACCCAAGGCGAGCCAAGGAGTTCTCGGTCCAAGATATTTTCTGGGACATTACGAGACCGATAACGCGACAAGAGACCGAAGAGATGGACGAAGCTTTCGCTCTTCAATCCGGGATCGGACCCTCGGCCAAGCAACATCTTGACCGGCTTGGTCATCGTGTAATGATTCGTCAGCCAATCCTGCAGATGCGCAACCACTCCGTTACAGGTAAACCCGACCTGCAGTTTTCCCGTCATGAACCAGTGTGAGCCCTCTTCTTCTCGCGACTGCCTTAGGCCAAAGACGTCCGCTGCCGTGGCCAGGATCTCTCGATGCGAAGCCGTAGGATGCCCGTCAGAAAGAAACCAACCTTGATGGCCTTGATGCCAGGGAAGCCTGGCAATCTCAGGCCAGTAAAGATGCTCACGACCATGACGTCTGGTATGCTCGGCGTAGAGGAGATGCAGGACCAACCCGACGACCGCTTCGTCTTTAAATCGATGCGCAGGATCTAGGCGACGTCCAAACTCCGCGAATGCGAAGTCCAACTTACTGACCCCCGGGTCTGCGGAGATCCATTCGCGCAACCTCTGATAGTCAGCTTCGTCCAGTCCGCATTCAACGGTGGAAAACGGCTTGTTGAGTCTTGAAAGCACACCGAAGACCGAAGCGAAGGCCTTGCCGGTGAATTCCCCGTCTAAGACATGCGCGCTGATCAAACCCATAATCGTATCAGATGTTAAAACCACATATTACTCGTAACCGCCAGAAAGATATCATTAAAAACATGCATAAGATGTCCAAGCTAACCATCCAACTCCCCCCAAAAATCGACCATGACAACACGGCCGAGCTGATCGCGGCGCTTGCTCCAGGAAGAACCCACTCCGGCGAAGTCCTTGTGGATATGTACGATGTAACCAGCTACCAACCTCACGCCATCTGCATGCTGGCCGCCCAGCTGGATTACTGGAACGAAAAGGGCGCCTACGTGGAGATTAGGCAGAGGGATGGCTCTGAGATCTCCAAATACCTCGGAAAAATAGGCCTGCTCAGCAATCAGTACCACACTCAGTCAAAGCAGATAGATTGGCGTAGATCCAAGGATTACGTCCCCATCGAAGTCATCGAAAATGGCTCACGCCCCGAGAGCGTAGCCGATGCCTTGGCCGGCTCTGCCGCCGAAAAGGCGGGCTCTGATGACGAAGTACGCCAGCTGATAAGGTACGCGGTCTTCGAGTTCCTCATGAACGTCAAACAGCACAGCCAGGCCGCCGGATTCATCATGTCACAGTACTACCCCAAGACCGGCCTTTATCACATCGGTGTTGCTGACTGGGGTATCGGCATCCGCCGAAGTTTCCTCGAAAGCACCTCTCCCTTCGTAAAAGGGATGGAAAATAGCGACGACGCCGGCTGGCTCGACAGCGCGATCCGTCCGAAGTTCTCAAGCAAGACCCACCTGAGAAACGCCAACGGAAGCAGATCAGATAACCATGGCGTGGGGCTCTCCATCACCCGCGCCTTCACACGGGAATGCCTGGGCAGGTTCCAACTTATCAGCCAATACGGGATGCTCGATCATGACTTTGTCTACGCGATGAATGAAGACAAAGACGAGCCCAAGAGGGCCACCATGATGGAGCATAGCTACAACGGGGTGGCCTGCAGCATCACCTTCAACCCCACCCTCTTCGGCAACACCACCTACCAGCAGCTCAGACGAGATGTTCTAAACCAACTCGGACTCGGCGGCAATGAATCTGACCTCAGACTCTTTGGATCATGAGCACAAATCTGGAAGTCCACCTACGCTCTCGCTTCGATACCACATTCCTGGGTGATGGTAGCGAGGGTAACAGGTACTGCACGACAGTCGTGGCTCCCATCCTCGAAGCGGGGGGGTATGTCACCTTTGACTTCGAAGGCATTGAAGGCATGACAGACTCATTTGCGAATGCCGCCTTCGCAAACTTGTTTGAAAAGTATCGCGGGCTCATCGGAACCCGGCTCCTGTTCAAAGGTTGCTCTCCACTTGTAAAAGACTTTCTCGCCTCTGCGTTGGCTATGGCTCGCTCACGCGGAAACTAATCATAAAGATTCCTAAGTACTGGTGTATTATCTAGGCGTTCGCTATCAGCACTTGATCAATAACGCTCCTATATCGTTTCAGGCCCGCCTCACTAGGTGGACCAGCCTCCCACGGGGGTGGAGCACGACAAAATTCACCTCGGACTCTACATGGTCCCGCCGAGACGAGACTTCTAAGCTCGGGATGATCACGAACTCGTCCGATAGTTCGGCCTTCAATCGTTCAAAGAACACCCGCTACGGTGTCCTTCATCTTTGTCGTCAATAAAATTGGGATACAGCGCACCATGCCTTTAAATGGCCGGCCCTGGGCCGGCAGGCAAGGATTAGGGGCTCCCCAGAGCCTGCATCATTGAAGCGGGATGCCCTTCATCAGGGCGTACTGGCTGACCTTCATCCAGCTCCTCATGCCATGGCGGAAGTAATCGTCCGTCCCGACGACCTGCTTGTCGCGGATCAGGGCGGCCAGGCGGGCGTCGTCAATGTTCTCGTAGATGAAGCCGCCGGACCGGGCGACGTGGATGGGCGTGGTCAGCGCATCGGGCATGACCGGGGCGGGCGGCGGGGGCGCGGGAGTCGGCTGGGCGGCGGGCTCGGCGGCGAAGCTAGCCGAGGTTTGGGACTCAGGTTTAACAGGCCGGGTAGGGCTTTGCCCAGGCCGGTATAGGCCGTTGGCGATATAAGGCCGGGTAAGATCGAAAAGCAGGTCCACCAGCTTCTCCTTCGCGATGATGTTACGGAAAACCGCGTTATCGAGCCGGCCCAGCTGGATCACCCCATGTCCGTTCTTGATGGGGTACCAGAGCACCGGCACCGCGTGCAGGCCCTCCTTCGTCAGCGTAGTTTCATTGTAATCCTCCTCAAACAGCCGGTAGGGCCCGGTGATCACCCCGACCGCGTGGAGGTTGTGGTTCTCGCTTTCCAGGAAGATATAATCCCCGACCTGGGCCTCATGGGCCATGCGCCAGATCTGGGCGCCGAACTGGGCGCCCATCCCGGGGTAGAGGGAGTGCTCCTTGCCCGCGGCCGTGGCCTCCTTGAGATCCATCTCGAACGGGTCGAAACCCGCCAGGGAGAAGCTATAAGTGCCGTTGGCTAGGTGCTGCTCCGCCACCGGCGAGATACCGATATCCTGATGGGTGCCCCGCCCCGCCTTGGCGAACCAGATCCGCTGATGCAAACCACCCTCGGCCTTCATGTAATGCGTAGTCATGAGCGGGCAGTATACCCGTGAAAATTAAAAAACAAGGGGACCGCCCCGGCCTTACCCGCCCACGGAATCGCAGGCAAAGCTCTACTCCCTTATGCCCCCTCTGACCCCACCAAACTAGATCGCCAGCAACAGCAGCGGCTTATTCGGCGCCGGACCCTTCCGGTCTTTCGCGACCTTAAGGTTCAAAAGTCCTTAGGAATCAAGATGGGCCATGCACGAAAACAATACCGTCCTCGCTCTCTCTCTAAATTTCAGAATCAGTTCCCGCATATATTTAATCAGCAAGCTCGGCCGGCAATGCGATACCAGTTTCGCCGACGATCAAAGACATTAAAGCGTCCCCCCTGGACTTTAGGAAAAGTTTGTAATCCTCTAAAGTCAGAGGAGTGAAGAACTTAGTCTGGGAGTCTATAGTGAGGTTAAAAGCTTCCTCAATTTTACCAGAAATCACCCATAAGTGAGAAGAGAAACGATTTCTGACCTCCCTCTCGGCCTCCGATAATCGCTGAGAGGTAGGATTCTTACCGGAAGTCGCACGAAATGCATCCTGAATGTACTGCCTAGGATCCTTATTTCCGATCGAACGATTTGTCTTTTCTCCAATAAGGCTGCGATTGCATATGCAGTTTGAAATAGTCTTTCGCACATCTTCCTCTAGGTTAGCCAATGGACCTTTTTTTAGAAAATCCTTTGGGAAAAGATGGTGGTCTTCGACCTTGTCTCCATCACCGATTTCCTTGCCATCATACATGTCAGTCAGCCTTGCTTGATTCAGAAGGGAAACCAGGCCCTTGTATACTGCAGAACCTGGAACAACTTGAGTCAAATCAAGGCTCTTAACCTTAGATACAACGGTGGCGATTTCGCCTAAAGACTCTACCTCTTTAAGCTTCTTTCCACCCATGCACAACTGCTCGAGGCCAATTGCATGGGAAAGACGACGACTTGATGCACCTTCGGTGTACAACTCACCAAAAACACAACTCCAGAACCACCAACGAATCTTTTCGTTAAAAAGTGCGTAATCAACGGGTCTAAGTTTGGTCCGGGGAAGGTAGTAAGCCTTAACATAAGTTGCTGCCAACGGAATCAGCATAGGACCATACGGAAGCATCTTTCGATCACGGATACCCATTCGGCGAAGATCCTTAACCATAATGCTCATGGCACCGGAAAGGTGCGCCCAGTTATCACGAATATGCTGAATATCCATCTGCAAGATACGATCGGTGGCGAATCCTTGATGAGAATCAGGCGTCAGAAGATAAAGCGTTTCAATGAATTCCTCTGGCTCTATCTCGAATGCTTCAATTTCCTCATTCTCGTTTAGAAGCCTGTCCCACTCCTTCCTGAGCTGGAACTTATGCCTGATGCACTTAGCTACCATTAAATCAAACATGCTAAGTCGGGTTCCAGTGCTGTTGATTGTCTCAAAAATTCTCGCGACCGCATCTAGGGAGCATGCCTTGTCCAAGGTAGTGCAAGGCAGCTTTGTTTCTGTTACATTGTTAGCTTCTTTGACGATGTCCTTAAACTCCTTCCACTCCGATTTATACTGGAGCAGATGCTCAGCTAGTGCGGCGTGAGGCTCTCCGGCAGCCTTAAGCCTATCCACCTCCGTCTCAGCTATCTCGACCAGCCTGTCCTTTTCGTCGTGAATTTTTAGCAACATCGAAAGAGGGAACCTGTGATTATTAATTAACCATAAATCAGCCCTATGATCGGACGATTTCTTGTCATCTAAATGTGAGGAGATCTCATGCTTTTTGCCTGCGCCCGAGAACTGCACATCGTATATAGCGTCTGACAAGACTTGGTGCCAGCTTTCGCGCTTATCAAGTACGCCATGGAACTTCCTCAGGTCTACAAAGTAAGCATGCTGTCCGTCGGCCGACTTGCTGAGCGCTAAAAATAATGAGGTTAAGCGCTGCTGGCCGTCCAGGACTAGCTCCTTACATTTGGATTCATCATACGCTTGTCCCGTGAATCCACGCGCACCAAGCGGCGCATTATCCGATGCCTCAACGACGAGCATCGAGCCAATCGGATAACCCATACAAACAGAATGCAGTAGCTTCTTAACCTGACTAGGCTTCCAGCAGTAATCACGCTGAAAATCAGCCAAACAAAGCTGCGAGCTAGCGATTCGTTCGAGTAACGACTTGAGGGGAGTGTCTAAGGTAGTGAAGCCCATTTCATGTTCATATTTCAGTTATAGAATGTGTCAACATACCGATTCACTCATATCTATTTATCCATAGATAGGCAGAATACATTAAAAGTTATGGAAGTAGCCACGCCCGGATACCCTCAATCTGAAGCAACAAGTCTTTACCCTTTAGGAGCAGTCCTCCCATCCCACCCATCGCTCGATGAAATATTTAAGCCAGAACTGCACTAGGCCTAGCACTCTACAAGAGCCATACCGGTCTACCCTCCTGCGCCGGCTCCCGACCCTACGGTCAGGTGGCCTTCCAGTGGAGCTGCCACATCCTCGACCACCCCGGAGGCACCCTCCGGCACGCCGAGTGGCTGGATACCGAAACCGACGACCCGACGGTCGGCTTCTTGGAGTCGTTGCGCAAGCTGCTCGGTGACAAAGGCACGATCTACCACTGGGGAAGCTATGAGGTCTCCATCACCCGGGAACTCGTGAACACCTTGCGGGGCGACCGTGCACATGCGGGCCTTGTCGCTTGGGCGGACCGGGCTTGGGGACACGGCACCGGCAAGGAGGCCTTGCCCAGCGAACGCACCTTAGACCTGTGCGACGTCTCGCGCCGCCATTACTACCACCCCGGGATGAAAGGCAGCCACTCGATCAAGGTCGTCCTACTGGTAGCCTGGACCAACCCCGCCATCCGTGGGCTCTTCCCCGAATACGCCGAGGACCGGCACGGGAACCCGGCCGTCAACCCCTACGACGCCCTCCCGGCCCTCACCCTGCTGGACCGCAACCCCTCGGCCATCACCCAGCTCGCCGAACTCGAGGAGCTGGACATCGTCAAGGACGGCACGGGGGCCATGCGCGCCTACGAGCACGTCCGGTACGGCCTCGGGGCTGGCAACCCGGAAGTCAGGGAGGACGTCCGCCGCCAGCTCCTCCGCTACTGCCAGCTGGACACCGCGGCCATGGTCATGATCTGGAAGCACTGGCTGGGCTAATACATAAGAATAATATCAAGTCCCCCCAGCCTGATCTTGATCTAGCCCAGACATAGGGGATCGTACCTGGGTGATCCACATCACCCATCAGTACGAAGATCTGCCCAAGGCCAATCTGACGGTCGGAGCCCTCTACTGCAACAAACCCGACGCGCAGTTCGGCGGCCATCCGCTGGGTAAGCTAGGCCTGCTCGGACAAAACGTGGGCGGCTTCAGGTACAACAGCGCGGCCGCCTACTGCATCCTGACCTACACAGGTGAGAAAGCGCACTGGCCGGACTGCGTCGACCCAAGGAGCGGTATCGTCCACTACTATGGGGACAACCATGGCAATAAGGACGGCAAACTGCTGTCCACGCGTGGCAACCACTTCCTCCACGAACAGAACCAGTTGCTGCAAGCCGGACGATATGGGGAAATGAAAGTGTTCCTGGTGTTCGAGGGGGTCCCTAAGACCGGTTTCATTTTTCGCGGCCTCGCCGTGATGGGCATGCCCTCCGGACGAACCAAGGACTGCCTGCAAGTCGTGAAGGCGACCCTCGACGACGGAAGGGTCGTGGACAATTACCATGTGACCCTGACACTGTTGAATGTCGGCGAGTTAAGCAGGGACGACATCAACATGCTGAACATCGGCGCTTTTCCGATCACCCGGAAAAACTGCCCCTTACATGCCTGGCGGGAAAGCGGGGCAATCCACCCCCTCCAGCGAAAAGGCGCCTGATCCACGCGCACCTGCCCGCGGCGCGTCTGGAAGCGCGGGAGCGACGCGGCATTATTTCCTTAACAGTCCATGGATGTATGGACATGGATACACCATGCGAGAGCCCGACAAACGCTCGGAGTCGTCCAACCGAGACGCCCATGAGTGCCCGCCCATGGGCGCCTGGGAGCTCGTCAGCGACCCGTTCGAAAGTCCTAAAGTCTATCGGCATAAAACTCCCCTCATCACGGAGACGGAGCGGGGCAAAAAGGTCTATCTATTCGCCGTCAATAAGCGAGGCGTGCCCCCCATCATCCTCCACGACATGGGCGAGAACCTCTCGCAACCTGAGCTGCGGTTTCTGATCGACAACGAACCCGTCGAGGTTGGCTGCGTCGGGCGGGTACCGCCCAAAAACACGGAGGGCTTCCTCGACCTCGCCACCGAGGCCAACGAGTGGACCTCACACCGATACGGCATGAAGAATCTCGAGCGAATCCCCGCGGACGCCACCTCCATCCCTTTCCGGCTTAAGTCCCCCGAGTCTGTCAAACCCATCGCAGACCGTTCGCCAAAGCGGCCCAACTACTCTCTCTTCGTGAGTCCACCCCCGGTCCCCACCCTGCGTGGCGTCATCGAGGGACCTACCCTGCTGGCGCTACGACAGGCCATCCAGTTGACGGCCTTCTTCAACCAGTGAAACCGAGCCTTGCATGACAACCCCTGACGGCGCGTCGGCAACAAAGGCGCAGCAGCTCCTCAAGGAGAAGCTGTCCATGATGAGCATCGAGGAGTTCACCCATGACCATGGCCTCCTCATGGCTTTCCGGAAATACGAGCAAATGACCGTAGGAACCGTCGAGGACTTCGTCAATCTCGCCGATAAATCCGTCCTGCCGAACTGGAGCGAAACCATGGAGCGCCGGCTTGAGAGGGCGGTGGCAAGACTACACGCGCGCGTGGATGCCCATCTTTCGGCGCCGACCAAGGCGCAGTTGAACAGCGCCCTGCCCCCTTTCGACGAGCAACTGGCCGACCGCCTCCGCAAGATCGGGATGGACGCCATCAGTTCCGATGTGCGCATGAACAATTGCTACGTCAAGTCGGGCGCCCTCAGCCTTTACGCCTTTGCCTACAAGATGGACCGGGTCGCGCTCCGCAACTGGGGGAACAAGTCGGAACTTCTTTTCCAGGACGAACTCAAGCGCTACGCCGCGACTTCACCGGCCAACGGGTCGCAAGTCGCGGAAGAAGCCATGACGACAGGCCTCGACCAGGCAATGTCCTCGTTCACATCCCTCGATGACGACAAACTGAGGCGCTTTTACATCAGTAACTTCAGGCCGATCCACGAGTCCATCCGCAAGCAGGCTCGGGAAGAAATGCTGATGTCTCAGATCGCGGCCGAGATGAACCTAAAGTGGCCCTATCGATACCGGACCCGCTTACTCAAGGAGTTCTTGTTCGACGATAAAGGTCGGCTCTTCAAGACTTCTGGCCTAGGCAAGAAGAAGATCCGGGTGATCATCCTCTGCCTGATCTGGGCAGCCAAAGGGGGCCAACGGGACATGGATAAGTTCCGCGAGATGTCGCCGGGCGAAATCCTCGAAGCCAGCCCGCTATCAGCCAACGAGAAGAAAGCCCTCACGCTCCGTTTCCTGGGCAAAGAGCCGATCACGCTCGAGGAAGCCGGCCGAATCATGAACGTGACACGTGAAAGAGTCCGTCAGCACCAAAAAACCGCCGAAGCGAAGCTGCGCGGATTGGGCATCAATCACTATGCAAGAGATTGGCTTAGACGTAACTCGTCAAAAATCTGGGCGATGCTGAGCGACGACGACGGGGAAACCGTCGAACCGAGCAAGCTAAAGAGATTCGTACCGGGAGAAGTCCTCCTCGCGACGGTGATGTCAGGCTGGAGCTTGGACGATGTACTCAGCCTTGAAGGTGATCCCGTGGACAACTGGTGGGTACGAAAGACTAAGGCTTGAACCCGGCTTTCTTGGCGGATTCCCAGATCGAGATAGCCCACTTCACCTGGGCGGCCGTGAAGTCCTGCTTCTTACGCAGAATGGCAGAGACGCCTTTCATGAACCTGCGGGCCTTAGGGTCATACTCATCGCGGTCCAGCGACCACTTGGTCATTTCGAGCCATGCCACCGGATCTCGCATCTCCTCAGGCAGTTCCTTCGCGCCTGACTTGGAGCTCTTGGAACCCGCGGCGTTGGCATTGCCAGGCTTTGACCCAGTGCCCCTTAGGCCGTCCTCCTCGCCGAGTTCGATGAGGATGGATTTACCGGCGAAGGATTTCCAGCAGAGATCCTTCTTGGCCCATTCGGTGACATTCTGGGCACCGGTGGTCGTGATGATGTGCTCGTAGGCCCTCTTTGCCAGGACCGTGAGGACCTTCTTCATGTTCTCGCTCACACCTTGGTTCTTCCAGAAAAAGTGGAAATCCAAACGAGAGCCGAACTTGGAATAGAGATAGGCCAGGCCGTACGCCACCACATTGGCCTTATAACCGCCCTGCTTGAGCCCCTTGACCACGTTCTCCATGCTCCGGACAAGGATGAGCCTGCCGACGATCTCCTTGAAAGCATCTTCGTCCACCTTGGGATTCTTCTCGGAGATTTCCTCCATGAAGTGGACGAAGTTCTTCTCACCGCCCTTGCTGACGACATGGGGCTCGCCCCAGAACGTGACCTCGGACTTGCCGAGATCCACCTTGGTGAACATCTGCTCCGGTGGATTCTGCCGCTCCCATGCGGCTCCGGGATGGTTGCCACGGTCGATCATGTAGGCACCGCGAGCTCGCTCGTAGAACCAGCGTGTCGGAGCCGAGCCATCACCTTTAACCGGAGTGTAAATAGAGCGAGAAAGCTTCTCCAACTCGACATGGTAGGGGTGATTGGCGCTAAGATCGGTGATCTTCACGGCGTTCTGGCTGTTGGAGTACTTGGAAATCGCCGAGACCAGCTCGACCATGGTGTGCGAAGACAAAGGCACGGTAAGTTTAAATTGAACGCGCAGGCCGGAGACGTCCCTGCCCTCCTTCTTGAATGCATGGAAGATGGACCCAGTGGTCTGGGCACCGTTGACGATTTGAAGCTCGGTGATCTTCTCGATCTGACACTGACCGGACTGGTTCAAGCCGCTGATTTGCACTGATTTGGCAGTGAGCGAAAGTCCGTTGTTGTAAGCCAAGAAGCGTCCAGGTGTTTCCTTGATCGTCGTCTGGATGCCGGAGTTCACCTTGCCGCGGGCCTGCAGATACATGCGTACATTCTGCTCGATGAGGCGAGATGAGTGCTTTGCGTACATGTCCGCCAAAATGGCGCCGCTGATAAAACCGACGTAGCAGATATACCCCCCCTTGGGCTCCAACATCTTCATGGCAGGAAGCGGCGCGCCATGCTCCTCCTTGAAGTCGATGACGATCTCCTCACGCTCGGCCCCCGAGATCATCTGCTTATGCAGGCGCTCGATGTCCCAGAACTGGGGCGTAAAAGTGATCCCGTCGATCTCCTTGGAGTAGACAGGCACGCGTTCGCACTCTCCGTCCGTGAAGACGAATACGTTGACCGCGGTGATGAAGGTCTTCGCATCATGGATCGACTTGGCCGAAGCATAGGGGGCCAAAGCCTCGTCAAGTTGATCGTGAAATGGGGTCTCGGTCTTGGCGACAGCACGCTTATAGAAGCGAAACGCCTTATCGAAGGCAGCGCGGATATCGGTGCTGCTCACCTTGGCACCCACGGTATCCGCCTTCACGACAGCGAAAAGATGGAGCTCCGAGTTATCCTCCGAAAGGTAGTAACCGTTCATCGACACCTCCCCCTGCCCAGGGGTAGCCTCGGCGTAATAGGAACAAGGCTCGAAATCGAGCAAACCGATCTCCGCGTCTTTGAGGCACTCGAAAAAAAGCTGGGCGACGGCGGCGCAATGGAACGCCTCAGGCGCGTCACCGGCGACGCTCATCTTGTCCGCTTCAATCTGAACACGCGACTCGAAACTAGCGATGAATTGCTCCTTGGTCATTGGCGAAGATTCAGGGCTTCAATCACGCGGGGCTCGGCAACCAGGAAAGGTTCGCAGGAACCTGCATCGACTTCGTAGGATACCTTGCCCAGTCCGGCGGGGAGCTGGCTCTCGATGATCCGGGGAAACCCCTCCTTGACCTCGTAGACGAAGCGTTCCCGGATCGCATACTCCTCGCCCAGGTAGTGGGGCTCGTGGTGGTCATGGTAGCCGATACGGGTGAGCAGGTTATTAAAATCCAGAAGCACCAACGGGTGGGCCTGCAGCAGGGAACGAACCTGGAGGACGGCGCGCGGCAAGGTCACTCCTTGGGCTGGCTTCTCATCGACCGAGAAGCGAACCAGGAAAAGACGGTTGAGGTTGCGGGTCTCCAGCTGACGTTCGCTGGAAATCTTGATGCGCTGGGGCAACGCGGAGCGGGTAGCCTTGACCTCAATGGCGCAGCCCTCGGCTTGGAAGTCCTGGGGGGCGGCTTTGGGACCGGTCCACGCCTTGATGGCCGCCGCCGGTCCGATCACCGCGATCAGCCAGTGCTTGAGCACTTCGAGCTCGGCGAAGAGCCCGACGCGCGCTTCCGGACCCAATGGCCCGCCGTTGTTGGTGAAAAGGTTCTGAAGCTTGAGAATGGCCGTGATGATCGCCTCGGCGGCCTCGCGTTCACCCACGCCCTTGGGAGCTTCATGGGCGACAAGCAGCAGGACCGCCTCGGCGATCTTGGCCATGTCGGTGCCATGCGCGTCGACGACGGAAATAGCGATATAATCGACCCCGTTGAAAAACACCGTCTTGGCTTCGAACCCGCGGAGCACCGGCAACTTCCCGCCCTTCGGCTGATTGGCGGGCGAGCAACTTACCAACAGGTGGGCACGGAGGTCGTCCGCGGACACCGCGCAGACCGTCCGGCAATCCGGGTCCTGCGATGAGTTCCGGATGATGTAGCCCGAGCCGATGCCATGGGACCGGATCTCCTCCCGGAGGATGTCGTACATGTTCATAGGTCAGTCTCGGAGCTGGGCGGTGGGGACTTCGTCGTCCTCATAATACCCCTCGTCAATATCCGCGATGCCGAGCATTTCGCGCTCGAAGATCGCGTTAGTGACGTATTCAACGGCTTCTACATTATCAGAAGCGGCAAAACTGATGGCTAAGCCTACCACTGGCGCCGGTACATCGAGGTCCTTTTCATCGTAAGTGGGGATGAATGGGTAAATCACCAGCAAAGCCTCGTTTTCGGCGCGCACCAAACGACAGTCCGAACCGTTAGCGCGCTGGGGAAGCTTTTCACCCTCCTTGAAGCGGGAATGGGTCAAAGCCAAGGCAAGGGCACCCCGCGTCATGCCCACGTACTTATCGATGAGGTCATGGTACGCATCCAACCCCTTCTTGCTTTTCAGCGAGAGCGCCACGTCCGGGGTGATGACATCGAGATCGATATCAAACGAGTGGTCCCCGGGGTTGATGATGTTGTGCTTGTTGGGCGAGAAGTCTTCCGGATTGAAGGTGTCTCCGTCGATGCGACGACGCAGGGGGGCCATGGGGTTGCCGGCCGCGACGAACTGATGCGCCTCGGGTGCGCGACGAGGATCGGTCGAGGCGCAGACCACCGTCCATTTCTCGGCGTACCTGGTGCTGGCGGCTCTCTGCTTGTCCAAGAACGAAAGGATCGCCTGCTTCGTGAAGTGATTCGTACGATAGGGAATCGAGAGAGTGGCGATGAAATCACGCACGGAGTTCATGCTGAGACCCCGTTGCATGAGGTATTTCCCCTGAAGCGTCCAACCAGGGGTGGTGGACATGAAATTCTGCAAGGCGGTGAAGTTCGCGCCGATCGCCGACCGTTCGAACTTGTTCGTCTGGATGAGCTGGAATGCGAAACTCAGCAAACGCTTGGTTCCGCTCCTCATCTTGGACAGCGCGGTGATCCGCAGGCCATGTGGGTGGCTTCTTACTTTGAGACCATACTCGATCGGAGTCTGCTTGGCGGCGAACATCTTGACGAACTCCATACGCAGCTCGCGGTCCGCTAGGGCGATATGCTTATACCACTCGATGAGCTGACCCGAGGTGTAGATCCGACACACGTCGACATAGCCGTCCTTGTAGCCGAACCAGCGCCCCATCTGCATGAGCGTGTCGTACATCTTGGACGTACGCAGGAAATAGCTCACGGAGAGGGATTCCAGGGTGAGACCTCGGGAAAGCTTGTCGCCGCCGATGGCTATCACGCAGAGACCGTTCTCACGATGCTTGTCGTAGTCCAGGAACTCGCCGCTGTTGCCATGGATGTTGCGAACCGCGACCTTGAGGAGAACATGGGATAGTTCATCGACCACCTCCCCCCATTCCACCTGGATTCCTCGGTCCTCCGGGGGCATCTTCGAGAAGGTGGGCACGAAATCGTCATCCCAGACTTTCTTGAAATCCGAGAGCACCGACTGGGAACCGGTCCGGATGCCGGCCTCCAGCCTATCCTTCTCGGCCTGCAGAAGGACATGGTAGCGATCCATGACATCGGTGAACCTGGAAAGGTGCACGAGCATGGAGTCATGCTTGGACATACCGACCGACCGTCGTCGCACGTTGCGCACCGCGCACGTGATTACGAAGGCCTTGATGGCCGTCTTCAGCGAGTCCGGGAGAGCCTCGGGGACGAAGGTAATCTTATGTTTAGGCGGCACAAGGACCTCATAGTCCTTGTCGATTTCCTCGAGCATCCGAACGATCGGCAGACCGTCGACCCCGGCGATCTCGCTATCGGGATCGTCATCGCTGCCGAAGACCTTGGCGACGCCCACGTAATTATCCGGGGCCGGGATATTGACGATGAAGTTGCGGGGGAAGATGTTCTCCGTGTCGTCCGAATCGGAGAACAGGTTGGCGTAGGGCGTCGCGGTGTAGCCGACGTAGCTGGACTGCTGGAAGACCGTGAGCAACTCCACCATCGCGTTGTTGATCGCCGTCCGGTCGGTCTTACTGGTGTTGATACTGGCGTGGTCGGCTTCGTCGTCGATGAGCAGCATCGGACAACCGGAGATCCATTTTTCATCCCCATCTTTGCGGCCTGGTCTACGCAAATCCGCAGGCTTGGGCGACTCAGCCACCCGTATCACCCATTTCCTAAGGTTCTGGAGGATCTTAGCGTGCTTCTTCACGACCAAGATGACCGGGTCGCTGCCGATGGCGACGTTCTGACCCTGCAGCGCCTTCGCGCTGAAGTCCCGGTCATAGGTGGTAAGCTGTTGGACCACGGGAGCGGTGCCAAACGCCCCCACGCCGAACATCATGCCCGTGGCGGCGTCGGCGCGGGTGTCACGGCCGACGACCCCGGAATCGATACGACCCTGGGTCTGGGTGCGAAGATTGTCATGGATACCGGCGACGACGACGATGAGCTTATAACCAGCATCGACGGCCTTGTTGATCAAACCGCAATAGTTGGCGGTCTTGCCCGATTGCACGCTCCCGACAACGAGTCCGCGGACAGTCCACATGCCCTTGCGCGTCGGATCCTCCAGGAGACCAAGGATCTGGTCCGTGACTGTGTTGACCTTGGCCACGACCGGATCCGGCATCCCCTCAGCATCCAGCATCAGCTGCCGATAGCGGTTCCAGTGAGACCAATCGATCTCCGGACGACGCTTATAAAGCCATTCGATGTGCGACTTGTGGTCGCCCGTGAGCACCAGGGAATCCCCCACCAATCGCGAGTAACTATGGAAGAGATAGCCGACGACGGACTTCTTGACCTTCTCGTCGACCAAAGCGGCCGCCTCCGGATCACCCAGTTCGAGCATCTGGATCGCCTTCTCCACCGCGGAGATGACCTCAGGCTCAGTGGGTACTTTGATTTCACGGTTTTTCAGCAACCTATCCAGCACCACGCGGGCGTTGGTCTTCAGGACAGGGGTAGGGTCGTTTTCCATGATTAGAGTTGGGAGATGGTTTCGGGGAAGTGGCTATAAGGGTAAGTCTTCTGCAACATGTCCTTCGCTTCGGCATCATCGTCGCACATAGACCTGAAAATCGCGAAAGCCGCGCGGAACTTCGCGAGGCGTTCCTCTTCGGTATCGCCCTCGAAGGCGCCGGCGACCGAGTCGGGCTTGTTGCTGTTCGCAAGGCCGATATCGGCGGTCGGCAAGGTCTGCTCAAGGAGGTCCATCAGCAGGTCCAAGGCCTTCTTGTCTTTGACGCCTTCGCGCACCCGCTTGTAAAGCTTGTGCTGCTTGTTGACCAGGAAGTAGGTCAGGCCGTTTTCGACCTTCTGCATCTTGGTCCAGGCAAACTCGATATCGCCTTCGACGGTCGAAGCTAGGGCCTTGCGGCCGCGATGGCGGTAGATGCTGTAAGCACGCTCACGCAAGGCTTCGGCGGCCTTCTTAAGCCGGTCCTTCACCCCGTCCGGCAGGGTGACATTCGTCTTCGTCACGCTCACCCCCAGGTCAAGGTCCAGGCTGTTGGGAACCTCCACGGCGATGCGCGCGAGCTTATAATGATCGGCCGGTCGGAGCAGGCCGAGCCATCCGCCCGCGACGATGATCCGGTCTCGGCGGTAGACATAGAAGCCCTGCTGGGCATACCAACCCGCCGGACCGCCGACCGTCTCGGCGGCCTGCTGGGAAAGCCGCTTAGGATGCGGCATGATGCCGCAGGTGACCTTGATCGTCTCGCCCTTGTACTTGAAGCTGTCCGCGGGCACGAGCTCAGCCGCGGGAGTCGAAGCCAGCGGATTCCAGGCAGGCACCTTCACCCTGCCCACCCCGATGGTGACCTTGGATTTCTCGATGAAACGGTGGAAAACCATGCCCAGGTGCTTCAGCGCCTCGCTGAAACCCGCGTTGAAGGAGTCTTCCGAACGTGTGTTACCGTCGATCCCACCGGAGAGCAACGTGTCCATCTTCTCCCAGACTACGGTGGTACCCGATTCGCGCTGCTGAAGCTCGGCGCAAAGTTCGTCGATCAGGCGACCCTCCCCGCGGGACAAAATCCATCGGTCCCGATCCGAGATGACGTCGACATCCCAGCAACGGACGGCAACCCCGGCCCCTTTCGCCTTGGTGATGACCGTGACCCGGCGGCAGGCCCAGATGGAGGCGGTCTTGAGGCCCAGACCGAAGCGCCCCAGATCCTTCTCGGCCCGCTTCTCCTTCGGACTTTTGCTTCCGAAACGCATGGCGTTGACCAACTCGTCCTCGGTCATCCCAAGCCCATCATCCGAGACAGCCAAAGAGGAGGTCGCCCCGGACCAGCGCACCTTGATGTCCATGTTCTTAGCCTCGGCCGTGATGCTGTTGTCGATCAGGTCCGCCAAGGCGGACGGAAGGCCATAATCGAAGGCGCGAAGGCTTTCGACGCTGGCTTTGGCGGAGGGGGGCAATTCCAACTCGGACATCCTCCCCCTTATGCCCGCGGCAGGCCTAATCTCCAATCAAAAGCGGTGTTTTCTTATAAAACTTATCCACGAAGCGCCGCCCAGACCCTTTGGGCGATCTGGTAGGCGAGGTACGGGGGGACGGCGTTACCGACCTGGTGGTACTGCTGAGTCCTGTTCCCCATGAAGAAGTAGTCGTCCGGGAAGGTCTGGATCCGGGCGGCCTCACGGACGGAGAAGCTCCGGGCCTGTCTGGGGTCGTAGTGAATATAATAATGTCCGTCCTTGGAGATATGCGAGGTGACGGTACCGCAGGGCTTGTCCGCCAACTGGACCTTGAAACGATCGGCGAAGACCAAGGGGCTGTCGTCATGGACATTCTGGTGCTTCGGCAGGAGACCAGGCGGGATATTATCATGCAATGTGGGGCTTTTGCCCGTCTTCTTGGCCTCCGCCGCCCACCACGCGTAGCGCGCCAAGTCCTCCCTCATATGCGATCGAGCTTGGTGGTTCAGCAAGACGCCCTCCAACTGGCCGCATCGCGGCCCGATGAAAGAGGCCAGGCCGGGTGGGAGGTGTTTGCGCAACCCATCGGCGTCCGCCATCGGCACTCCCTTCTGCTTATCCGTATATTCAGCGCGTTCCTCTGAGGAATCCAGCCCCTTGAGGGGCGGCAGATCGCCGATGGCCTCGGCGACGCCAACCTCCTCCCGGATGTCCAAGGGACGGGGCACCACTTTAAGATCCCTGCGAACACCCACGATGATGACGCGATGACGCGTCTGCGGAACGCCGTGCTTTTCGGCGCGGATTAAAAAGTCGTCCGCTCCGACACCAGGTAGCGTGTCTTCTTCAATCTCCAAGGAATGAAGTTCATAACCGGTCTCACCAGCAGCTCTAAGATCCCGGAGAATGGCCGGCAAGATAGGCTTTCCGGCGACCTTAGCCGTATTGAGCCCCTTTACGTTCTCCATCACGAAAATCGCCGGCTCAAACTTCTCGATGATGGCCAGATACTCCTTATACAGGAAATGACGGTGATCGGCCTTCAGGCCGTCGTGGTTCTGCATGCGGGAGCGACCCACCAAGGAGTAAGCCTGGCAGGGCGGCCCGCCGATCAGAACCCAGTTCTTGGTCTTACCCAAGCGTTCCTTGATCAAGGAGTGGATAAGCAGGTTGTCTTTGCCAAGTTCCAGATGGCAGGCCTCCTCTTGGGCCTCGGTCCATTCGGGAAGCTTAGCCAGTTCGGCCAAAGCAGCTTGCTTTGCCTCAGCGTTATTCGAAGCAAGTAGGTCAAGGTATGCGGGCGGGACCTTCCGGTGATTCCGCATCCATGCGCGGTAAAAAGCCCTCAGTCGGAGTGTCTCGATCGCATGAGGGTCCTTCTCGATAGAGATAATCGTCCGGAATGCCTCGCCATTCTCCACGCGCGAAAACCCCTCGCCAAGTCCTCCGGGGCCGGCAAAGAGGTCGACGACTGGAATAGGCTTACCTGACATAGTCTCTAGATGACATTCGATCGCCAGGAGACAAGAAAAGCCGGAACCCGTCCAGGTCTAACTTGCAGGTTAGCCTGTTATGTTCATATTGAAGATATGCCCCATAAGAAGCCCATCGAGAAAGACTATTACCTACCAATCCTGGATACCCTTCGTTCGTTCGGAGGAACGGCGACTTTGGATGAAATCAGGGCGTCCGTACGTCCCTTCCTGCGAGCAGATGAAACTTATCTTGATGAATCCGCTGGAGCCAAGACCAACGAAACTCGCTTCGAGAAGGACCTGAACTGGGGAGGCAAGCGACTTGGTGACGCAGGACTTATTCGAAAGGTGCGAACACACTGGAAACTGACCGACGAGGGAAAGCGTAATTTCTTCACCGAAAAGACCCTCACTCTGTTGTGTGAACTTGCGGGTGGCAGAGCCAAGAAGAAAGCCAACAAAAAGGGGCGCTGAGGCGCCCCTGGGAATGGTATCGAGTTGTGGTCTATTTGGCAGCGAGGGCTTGGATGGCCCAGAAGTCGGAGACGAGGTGGGGGTTGGTGAGGTAGTCGTAGGGAATCCTGCAATACCCGTCGACGCCCGTGAGCAAAGCTCAGGGGTATCGGGTTGCGGGTATTGGATAGGCAGAAAGCAGCGGAGACGAACAGGGCGGCGCTCTAAGCCCCCCTGGCTCAACCGGACATACCACTCCCCCGCCGCGGCGTCCCAGAGCCGGATGAATCCATGGGTATTCATGGCGTACTAATTGGGTCCCTTCCCCCGCCCTCAAACCAATCCCAAGTCGTGCATTCCACAGCCCCGACCGTGGTGATTACCCAAGGGGATTAGCGTTAGGAAAGCATGCCCACTTGACTCCAGAAATATAGTGTGCAGGTGTTCAGTATACATTATGGCTAAAAAACTTCCGACTACCGCTCCCCGTTTTCCCTGGGACGGAGGCTTCGACCTAGATGACTTAGCGCACCTGACCCACAAAGCACACCATCCGGACCTTTACCCTGGAGCCTATACCACGAAAAAAGGTGAGAAGGCCGTCCCTAAGGCGTTCGCAAAGCCCAAGGTAAGTTTCAAGGAGAAGGAAAGTCCCCATTTCAGATTCATTGATCTCTTCGCAGGCATCGGTGGGTTTCGCGTCGCTGGTCAAAACGTCGGAGGTACCTGCGTGTTTACCAGTGAGTGGGATAAATATGCCCGCAGAGCCTACTTCATGAACTTCGGCCAGGTACCATTTGGCGACATTACGAAGTTCACGGAAAGCGAAGCGACTTTGAGAACTATCCCCGAACACGACGTGCTCTGCGGAGGGTTCCCGTGCCAAGCTTTCAGTATCTCCGGAAAACAGGAGGGATTCAAAGACCCACGCGGAACCTTGTTCTTCGAAATTTACAAGATCGCCAAGGAGCATCGCCCGGCGGTGCTCTTCCTTGAAAACGTGAAGAATTTCGCAAGGCACGACAACGGAAACACCTTTAAGACCATCCGACACCACTTGGAGAAGAAGATGGCCCAGGAAACCAAAGATACAGGCAAGGGGCCTGTTTCTTACCGGGTGTCATCGGCTGTACTGAATGCGAGCGACTTTGGCGCCTCCACCAAGCGCGAACGTATCTACATTGTAGCCGTCAGGGATGACCTGATTAACGAGGAAAAAAAGTGGTCTAAGTGGACAGAACTGTTCGCGAAACTCCCTAAGATGAGAAAATTCGAAGCCCACTTCCTGAAAGATGATATTCGGGACGAGATTGAGGAGGGACTGCTAAATAAAATCACCATCAAGCGAGACGATTTTAGACCGAAGCTCACCCCAACGCGTGACGACATTAAACGAGAAGATGATGAAGTGGAGGAAGCTCTTAAGCCAATCCGCATTGGCGTGATGGGCAAAGGTGGTCAGGGTGAACGCATCTATTCCACCCATGGGCACGCCATCACTTTCTCGGCTTATGGTGGCGGAGCCGCTTCTAAGACTGGAGCCTACTACATCGATGGCCGGGTCCGGAAACTAACCCCAACCGAGTGCGCCAACGCCATGGGCTTCAAGGGCATGGATGTCAGCACCGGGGACGTCCCCCTATTGCAGCGCTATAAGCAGTTCGGCAATAGCGTCGTGGTGAATGTCGTTGAAGCAATCTTCAAGGAAATCGATGCGTTCTGGCTAAAGAGGCCGAAGCGGCGTTGACTGCCATGACCATCTAGGGACACTCCTCTAGATGGCTAGAAATAAAAGTAACGCTGAAAAAGGAGCCGACGCCGTCGACGAATTGGTTCAGCACCTCAAGTCCGGAGACCCCGCCCTGCTACTTGCGTGCTATAGTCTTATTAAGGAACTCGACCAAGAGGTGCCTCAAAACTGGGACCCGGCGATCAAGAGCATCAACAAAGTAAAAGGAACCCGCAAAAGCGACGTCCAAGTTTTGTTCACCGGGACAGATGTTAATCTCGCGATCGCCGTTATCAGCGCAGGAACAGGCGGAGGGAATCAAGTTGAACGCAAGCCAGTTGAAGATTACCGCGAAGATCAAGGCCTGCCTGACGAATTGATACGAATCCTGAAACTATTTACCGGAACTACCAAACCTGAAAAAGCGACGCGGGCAGATTTTGCGAGTGATGCAGACCTGAGTAAAGGACATGCCTACTTCAGGGACCTTAGCCCATCGAATCAGGCTAAACTTATCAGCTACCTCAGAAAACACAGGACCAAGATGCTCGAGCGGGCCCTGTTTGGCAGAGGTGAAGCAATTTTTCTAAAAGGTAAAAAAATAGGGGTGGACAGCGTCAATCTCTTCGCATTCCGCGATAAGCAAAAGCCACCTGAGAAGGCTTGGAGTTACGTTGCCGCCACAGACCTAATCCAGGCCATTCTTACAACCGACGTACACCCTTCTAGCCAAGGAGAGCGCCAGATACAGCTTGGTCACGGTATTACACTTAAGCGATATGGCGGCGGCCTATTCGCAGGCGACACTTCTATAAAGGATTACCTTCAAATCCAGATTCACCCCAGAAAAGTCCTGTCCGAATCGACAGACTGGACGAAGTTCAGGGGGCTGGCCGAAAGACTTTCCTTCGACATCGATGATAGACTCACGCCGATCCAGTCAGAAGCCGCGCATCGGGGCTTGGACGCGGAACAAGCTTTGATCGAAAAGATCAACAGTCAAGATCCGGACTGCACCTGGGTCGTCGAAGAATGCTGCGAAACTCAAGGCTACGGAGACTTCAAAGCAAAGAAGCCAAGCAACAGGGAAAAGCCAGACATCCTCCTTTACGACAACCCCAGCGACATTCTGAGGATGAAGGGCATATCTTTGAAGACTTATAAACCCGAGGTCTCTTTCAGCCAGGCGAACCGCGGCTCGCTAGAAACGTACGTCGAGGAACTGGGAATATCCTATGGCGTTGCCGAAACGCTTCGGGCCTTTGTGGTAAATAACCATGGAGGCGAAAGGACCATGCTAAACGAGGCACCCGCATCGGCGCAGGACGAGCTCCTCAACTTCTTCCGCCTTTACCAGCGCCAGATCATCTCCCACGTGCTTCGCGGAAAAGCGAAGGTTGTGCTTAAGGCCGACTGGCTACTTCTCCATGAGGCGAAAGACGCCGACTGGGTCACAAAGGTTGGGCAGCGCGAATCCTGGCACCTCTACCCCATGGCTAAGGTCATCGACTGCTGCTGCAGCGAGCCCCCTTCGATCACCGACCGGGGTAACCTCGTCCTAGGACTCGGGCTAACGATGCAACGAAAAGGGGGAGACGGAGGAGCCAAGACCGCAAACGACCTTCAGTTTAAACTCAACCCAAAGTTGATACATGAGGAGCTACAAAAAAGCTGAGTCTTCCCCGGAAACTGACATGGTAGAGGAGCAGTGGAACCAAGATGCTGCCAATAACGGCAAGAAAGCAGAGCAAATCCTTGTAAACCTTATCAACCAAAAGAGCGACTCTACCCGGTGGATCGTTAAAGAAATTGGTAAAGCCACCTACCTTCAGACTAAGGCCAAATTGGGGACAGGATCGGGGAGACCTGATGTCATCCTGTTTCACAGCAAAACAGGCAGAGAATATGCGCATATCTCACTTAAATGCTGCAGGAAATATTCGTCAGCTTTCAATCAGGTCACCAGGATGCGCGTGGATCGGTTCGTTGACGAGTTCCAAGTTCCGTCATGGGTGCGATCAATTCTGGAAAGATACACCGAGAAGGGATGGAAGCTCCTTCCCGGAGGACGTAGATACAAAAAAACTGAGCTGGACCGCCTGCTAGTTTACCTAAACAGCAATAAGAAACGTTTTACAAAAGCGGCGTTCGAAGGTAACAAAAATGCCCAGCAAGCCGATTGGCTCATGCTTCACCAAAGAGCCGAAATAAACTGGGAAGCGCATGTCGGGCAATTCAAACTGTCGCACTTGATTCTCATGCGCAAGCTCGTCAAATTGCTCTCCAAGGAAAAAGTTATCCTCAACCAGCGAGGAACCATCTGCTTCGGCTGCGGCGTCACACTTCAACGGAAAGGCGGCGACCGTGGGAAACGGTCCGGTAACGACTTACAGTTCAAGTTGCGAATGCGGCCCATGCTGGTTTCGTCAGGTCTCTGGCGCGAAAGATATTCGTGAGAGAATAGAAAAGTCACCGCCGGCATAACACGTACCCTGAGAGACGCATCGCGGGAAGATGTCATCCGTCAAGACACCATGAGCGGCCATCCACTCCGCTAGCTTATAATATTCGTTCTAATTGCTTAGCCGGTGTTGCAGTCGACGTGCGGGGCGGTAGACCATGGACACTGCTTCATCATGGCCTTGCATGCCCCTCAATTCATCGGCTGGTCGACCCAACTGGCCGCCGGCGTGGCCGCCGAGATCCTCAAGACCGCTCGCGGGACGCCCGTCGACCTGGGGTCGCATCGGGTAATCGTCCCGTCCAGCTTCGCCTCCCGGTTGATCCAGGAGGAACTGGCCAAGCAAGCGCCCAATGGGGTGCTGCTGCCCTCCTTTCAGACACCGACGGAGTTCCTCAATTGGGGAGACGGCGCCACCAAGGGGCGTGTTGGTGCTACGAAACGCGGGTCAGCGGCGAATCACGAAGCGCAATCCGAGGCCCACAATCATTCGCCGGCCAGCTCCGCGGACGCGTCTTTGGCCTGGATCGAAGTACTGCAGGAAACCGATCGCTCGACCCTGCCTAACCTTTTCCCCAATGGGAATCCCGGGCTGTTCAACTTTGAGGAGGCCAAACGGCTGGCCGAGACCTTGTTCGATCTGCGCGATGAGCTGGGTGCATCCGCACGGGGACTGGACTTCGCCGGGGTAGCCCGTCTAGAGGCCAACCCGGAGAAGACGCGCTGGGAGGAATTGGCGAGGTTGGAGAACGGCTACAGGGACCGGCTGGCGGCCCGGGGCCTGAGTGACCACAACGACCTTCGGGCGATGCTTGCGCTCGGCGACCAACGTCCGGAGGGTGTCACACACATCTGGATGGCGGGGCTGACCGACCCACAGCCCCTGTTCATCACCGCCCTCGAACGCCTCCAGGAGTATTTCGAGATCCGGGTACTCGTCGGGGCCGATAGCTCCGAGGCCGAGGCCTTCGACGCCTGGGGTCGGCCGATTCCCGCAGCTTGGAAAGACCGCCGAACCGATTGGGCCGACTACGCCGAAAGCGTGCACGTCGTGGGCGACAGCACAGAGGCGCTCAAGAAACTCCGCACCCTGCTCGGGGAGGGCCAGCCGGTCGACGGCGTACACGCCGTGTGCGCGTGCGACCGGGAGGTCGACGCACCGAAGATCGCCGCACTCATCCACTCCCTCGGTACCGACGCCGTAAACCCGCTCGGTACTGCCCACGGGGCGCACGGGCTACACCACACCCTGCGGACGTGGAGCAGCTGCCTGGGGCCGGCGGAGCCCGACTTCGAGACGGTGCGCAAGGTCCTGCACATCCCCGAACTGGTCCGCCTGGCCACCGGCGGGACGACCGTCAGGGCCTACGATGACCTCAACCTGCAGCTCGACGAGGCCGACGGGGCCATGCTACGCGGGCCCCTGACCACCGTCGCCCGGCAGATCCAGAACCTACCCGAACCAACCGAGGACAGGCAGAAGATCGGCTGGAAACAGCTGCAGCAACTTCCAGCTCGGTTCGAGGCCCTGCTCAACCTACGCGCCATCCACCTCGCCAAGCCCTGGCGGCAGGCCTTGGAGGACCTCATCAACGACCTCACCCAGCCCTTGCGGCTCAACGAGGACGACCCCGAGGACGCCTTCACGCTCGAGGTCGCCGAAACCATCCACACCGTCGCGCTGCAGATCGAGTCCGCCGCGGCCGGAAGCGCGCTCGACCTCTCACACCAGCAGCTCATCGCCCTGACTTTGGATGAAGCCGCGACCCAAAGGCACCGGAGAAGCGACGCCAAGGAAGCCGTGAACCTCCCCGGCTGGGTCGAAGCCCCGTGGGACCCCGTCCCCCATCTGGTGCTCTTCGGCCTGAACGACCACCTCATCCCGCGGGCCAAGCACGCCCACCCCTTCCTCCCGGCCAGCCTGCGGGACCTCGCCGGCCTGCCCACCAACGACCGGATCTTCGCCGGGGCCGCCTTCACCCTCGAGCAGCTCCGGCGCCGACGGGGCGGACAAGGCTGGCTGGACGTCATCGTCCCCCAGCAGGACGCCGACGGCAACCCCCTGCGCCCTTCGCGATTGCTCTTCCAGACGTCGGATGAGGCCCTGATCGAACGGGTGACCCACCTGTTCGCTGATGCCCCCAACAACGAGGCCCAACCCTACTGGGAGATTCCCGAGCCCCATCGATTCGTCCCACTGGCGACCGCGAAACAGGCGACCAAGGTCAAGGCGTCCATCTCACCGACCGCGTTCAAGCTCTACCTAGCGGACCCGGCCGAGTTCTGGCTCAAGCGAGCGCTCGGGATGGACGAGAACAGCCTAGGCAACCTGGAGCTCGATGCCGCAGGCTTCGGCCAGCTGGCCCACGGCGCCCTGGAGATGTTCGGTCACGAACAGCTCGGCCAGCGCCTGAGCGATGAGGATGAGATCCGGCGGCGGCTCTCGGCCTGCCTGGACCACTTCGTGACGGCCAATTTCGGGGCCAGACCAGCCACGGCTATCCGGCTCCAGCAGGAGGCCGCCCGGGCCCGGCTCGACGCCTTCGCGACCACCCAGGCCGAGATGGCGGCGGAAGGCTGGATCATCAAGAAAGTCGAGGGGGAGTTCAAACTGCCCCCGGAGATACTGGGAATGGAAGTCAAAGGGAAGTTCGACCGGCTGGACCACAACCCGGACACCGGGGAATGGCGCGTCTTCGACTACAAGACCTTCAGCTACCACAAGAACCCGACCAAGACGCACTTCACCAAAGCCGCGCTCGGCGACCCGTTCGTCAGCAACGTGACCAAGCGCAAGAAGGACGATACCGTGGACGGCAACAAGGACATCCGGTGGAAGGACCTGCAGCTGCCCGTCTACCACTTCGCCCTCCGCAACCTGCCGAAGGACTGGCCTGAAATCGCCCAGGAACAGAAGCTCCATCTCGGCTACCTCTGCCTGCCCGCGCGGGCCAAGGACACCCGCGTTGAGATCTGGAAGCACTACGAGACGGACCACCGTGAAGCGGCCGAGTCGACCATCCGCGCCGTCATCGCCAAGATCAAGGAGGGCGGACCCGATCATTTCGCGCCTTCCGCCGAAGGTAGTGACTACCCCCTCCTGAAAGCCCTGAACGGACGCCCCATGCACAAGTACCTGAACATCGCGCAGCTCGGAGGGACCCGCCCGTGAGCAACCACTCCATGCCGGCCCAGTTCCCCGTCAGGGACCAGGTCATCCTCGCCTCGGCCGGATCGGGCAAGACCTATGCCCTCTCGGACCGCATCATCAAGATCCTCGCCTACCAGCAGGTCTTGGAACGCGCCATCAAGCCCGAGCAAATCGTCGCCCTGACCTTCACCCGCGCCGCCGCCGGGGAGTTCGTGGCCAAGACCTTGGATAAGCTGGCCAAAGCCGCCTCCTCCGAGGCCGAGGCGGCCAAAATCCAAACCCGGCTCAAACTGCCGGCCGAGTGCGACTGGGCGTTTTTCCGCAAGCTCCTCAGGGATACCCTGCTCTCGATGCATCGGCTCACGCTCGGGACGCTCGACAGCTTCTTCGCCCGGCTGGTCGCCAACAACCCGACCGAAGTAGGGCTGGATGGTGGCAGACTCCGCAACATCGGCGATCTGGAAGCCGCCGACATCCGTGCCGCGGTCATCAGCCAGATGATGGCGGAAACACCGGCTGAGGAAGTCCTGGCGACCCGCCTGCTGCTCCGCGACCTCAACCAAGGCAAGGACGTCGCGACCCCGCTGAAAGGCCTGATTGAGACCGTCGCGAGCCTGCATGACCTCCTGACCCTCGCCAAGGACGAGTCCGTCTGGGGCGAAGACGAGGCGATCTGGAAACGGCTGCCAACCATCTACACCCCGCAGGACCCGGATGAGGTCGCTCAGGCGGCGCGGAGGTTCATCGACTGGGTAAATAAGGAAAAATTTAACGGCAGTTTCAGAAACAGCCTGCGATCGGCAGCTGAGAAAATTGCGGCGATGAATGGTTCGTCGGATCTCACCGACAGCCAGTGGACCATGTTCACGGCAAGACTGTCAGCGATTACTTTCGGCAAAGACGGCCAACCTGGGACGGCAACCTACCCCAACGGAGCAAACGCCAAAACCATCCCCTTCACGGCCGAGGCCTGCGATGACCTACGCACCCTGGCCCGTCACGCCTTCGGCCTCGCCCTTCGTATCAAACAAGACCAGACCCATGCCATCCACCAGCTGCTCGCCCGCTACGAGCAAATCTACGAACGTGAGATCCGTCAGCGCGGCAACCTGACCTTCAGCGATAACGTCACCCTGCTCCTCAAGGCCGACGGCAAATTCAACATCGACTATCGCCTCGACTGCAGCGTCAAGCACTGGCTCTTCGACGAATTCCAGGACACAAGCACGCGGCAGTACCTCGTCCTCAAGAACAACCTCGAGTCCGTCATGGGCTTCGATGGCGTTAAGGAAGCCGGCCGGACCGCCTTTTTCGTCGGCGACCTCAAGCAAAGCCTCTACGGCTGGCGGGCGGGTAACCCCGACCTGCTCCGGCAGATCGACGGTAAGGTCGCGAAGAATCCGGACGACAACCTGAACTACACCCGGCGCTGCGCCCAACCCATCGTCGAACTCGTCAATGACATCTTGGGCGACCTACCGTCGCATGGGGTTTATTTCTCACCGGACGCCGCCGCAAAGTGGGCTGAGGTCTGGGCGAATCACACCTCCAAGAACGAGGATCACCCGGAAATCGGCGAGGCTCTCTGGGTTCGGCTGGCCCTGCCCAAGGCCGAGGAAGGCGAGCCAGAGTCCACCGAGGAGGAAGAGGACGAAGGCGAGACAAGCGACGGCGACGAGGAGGGAGCTCCCAGCACCCGGGCCGGTCTCCAGGCCAAGTGGATCGGCGCCCATATCCGCGCCACGGGCATGTTGGATGACAAGGGCCTGCTGAAGCCCGGCCTGACCTGCGCCATCTTGGTCTCGAAGAACAAGCAAGCCGCGGAGATCACCGAGGAACTCCGGCGGATGGGTATCGAGGCGGCCGACGAAGCGGCCACCGAGGTGGCGATGGACAACCCCTTCACCGCGGGGATCGTCTCCCTGATCAAGTCCGCCGCCCACCCCAGCGACCGGCTCAGCATCGGCATGGCCAAGATGTCTCCATCGGCCAACGCCTACATCGAGTCGCACGGCGGACCCGAGGAAGCGCGGCTCCGGATTGCCCGGATCTTCTATGCCCAAGGCGGCGAAGCCGTCGTTCAGGACATTCTCAAAGGCCACCTGCCCGCCGGGAACAGCAACGGCGAGCGCTTCCTGCTCAAGCGGATCGACCAGGTCCTAGGACTAGCCGTGAAGTTCGACGAGGATGCCACCCGGGACATCGGGGCCTTCGCGACCCACCTGGAAGGCTCGGCCTTGCGCGACTCGGCAGACCCAAGGGCGGTGCAAGTGCTGACCATCCATCGGTCGAAAGGACTCCAATACACGGCCGTCTACCTGCCATGCCTGAACGACAAGTACCAGAAGATCGCAGGAGTGAGGGTCAAAGACCCCATCATGGCGACCGACGAAGTCTTCACCCCGCGGTGGATCCTCTCCCGCCCCAAGACGGAGGTTTGCGAGGCCGACCCCGAGACGCTGGGGCAAGCCCTCACCGATGAGAAGACCGCCGCGGCTTACGAGAACCTCTGCCGGCTTTACGTCGGCATGACGCGAGCGGTCCGGCGGCTGGTGCTGGTAACGGACGCCATCGAGAAAGGCAGTGGCACGGCCCTGCGGACGCCGGAAAACCAAGGCAAGTTCGACTTCGCAATGCTGGTCGAGACGACCTGCGCCGACTCGCCGCGCAAGCCCGCGGACCCTATCCTCAAGCTTCCCTCCGTACCTGAGGCCGAAATCATGGTCCACCACGGTGATGCGCGCTGGATCGAACATGCCGTGAAGCCGGCGAACGCCCCAGCGCCGACGAGCGGGCGCGACCTCAGCCTGCTCACCCCCGCCAGAAGGACCGAAAAAGTCCGCCCTTCGAAGAGCGGGGAGACGGTCGAGGGTGGGTGGCATCCGCGGAGGGAGAACGTCCATGGCAAGGCGCTGGGGACGATGACGCACGACCTGTTCAACCTGTTGGAATGGGATCTCGGAGAGTTTGAGGACCGGCTCGCCATGGCCAAGGCCCCCGTGGGCGCAGAAGCCCTGCAGGCCGAGGCCATCGAACTCATCCGGTCATGCCTGACCCATGGGGAAGTGCGCGAACTACTGCTCAGTAAACCGACAGGCGCGCTCCTATGGAGCGAGAGGAAGGCCGCCCTGCTGCACCAAGACAAGGTCATGAACGCCGTCTTCGACCGCGTGCACGTCATCCCGGGCCAGTCAGCCGTCGTCATCGACTACAAGACAAACCAGGGCGCCCCGTCGAAGCTCAAGGAACTCTATCAGGAGCAGATGAATCTCTACCGGATCGCCGTCGCGAAGCTCTGCGGGCTAGCCCCGGAGAAGGTCAGGTGCGTGCTGGTGCATGTGCGGACGGGGAAGCTGGTCGAGTGTTGATCTTATGAGCAACCCCTTCGAGCCTATGATGACGAAGGCCTACTGGGCTAAGCGCGAAGAGAACGGCACTCTCTATCTGGAGTACCCAATATTCGGACGACGCATCGACGGGCTGGCGGTTCTTGATGGGAACTCCAGCAAGATAGCCGTATCCGGCAAGCGAGCGCCCAAACCGGAAGAGCTCAGCGGGAAGCAGGTCATCGTTCTCCAAACCAAGCGGAACAAGCTAGGCATGGGCGTGGCTGGCCAGACGATCATCTCCAAGACCCTGCTTGAGCAGGCGGGAGTGAAGGTCGTCGCCGCGGTGGCGATCTGCCTAGAGATGGATGAGAAAATCCTTGGAGCCCTAGAAAAGCACGGCTGCTATGCCGTGGTCTTGGCCGACCCCAAGGACTCAGTTCGCAAGTAAGCGAGGGTTTAGTCGACGCGGAGCTTGGGGAAGTGCTTGCGGACGTGGTTGATGACCTGCTCGAGCTGGCCGTTGAGCTCGAAGGCTTCCGCGACGAAAGCGTGGTGCGTGTAACCGAGAGCGACCATAGGCTTGTCGCCGCCGGTGATCACGACGGTATAGTGCGGCGCCAGGCTGATGACGACACATTCGGCGCCGTCACGCCCGCGGGAGACTTCGACGCCGCGGAGGCCTTCGACCTTGACGCTGCGCGAGGTGACGAGAACCGCTCGCGGGACGCGCCCCTTCGGGGCGGACTTGCGGACGGCGGGACGGGTGGACTTGGGTTTGGTGTGCTGGTTGGGCATGTGGGTGGGGAAAAGAGGGGTGGACGGGCGAGGGTCAGTTACGCGCAGTCCGGCCGTGAGCCCCGAAGCGGGTGAAGACGATGGCCTGGCAGTCTTCGCAGACGACGAAGTGGGCGGAGAAACAATCAGCCGGGCTATGCCCCACGCCGAAGGTCACATGAAGGCGACCACGGAGGATCTTGCCGTCGTGCTCGACATCGTAGTCGGAACCGTACTTGCGCTCCTGCGTCGCGGAGAGGTGCAGGGTCACAGGTAGGTCGATCTCGCGGCACCAGAAGTCGCGCGCCGGCATCCCGGCATGGAGCCCGGCGCGCATGAGGCCTACCGCGACCAAGAGCTTCTGCTTGAGAAGGTAGAGTTGGTCGATGTGCGCGAAAGGCGAAAGACGCGCCTGCTTGCGGACCTTCTCGGTAAAGACCAGACGGCCCTGCGTCAGAGGATCGGCCAGGCATTCCTCCAGGAAAGCGGCGACCGTCGGCGCGCGCGGCTTGGGCGGCGCAGGCGGACGCGGCGGCTCGACGGATTCCTTGCCGGCTTTCAACGGGAAGAATCGTCGGACAATCGTCAGGAACTTATCGAGCAACGACTGCGCCGTCGACTTGAAGGCAGCGACGATGCGAGTGACGCCTTCGCCGGGGAGGAGACGCAGCTCCAACGTGTCGCCGTCGGCATCAAGATGGAACAAGTACTCATCGGTGATGCGCATCGTCGCCGACGCGAACTGATCGGGGATCTGGCGAATCGCCTTACCGATTTCTTCGAAGGAAGCGGGGGAGTGAAAGAGGAGCGAATGACGACTGCGGAATGCGTGGCACATGCCTACAGGTGTATCCAAAAAGCCTCAGCCTCCAAGCCCTACTTATTCGCAAGTCTATTATTATCAATTACTTAAATGATATCAATGCTTCCAAAATATGCGCTGACGTAAGAGTGGGAATGATACAGTTCCACACATCCGTCGGTTACATGGATTGGTGGGAATGGGGGGGCTTAGAGCGGAAGCAGGGGGTGCGTTAGTTGACCAGTTGGCCGCTTGGCGAGGGATACACGGACCAGCGGGACGCTGGTCCCTACCTGCGCGCGTAGGGCCTATCCAGAGGAAAGACCCTAGTATTTGGGGATTGAGGGAGTAGGAAGTTCTGCTTCTATCGATCCCGCAATGGGGCTTGTTCCGAACGGTCGCCGGTTCAGGCGGCCTTCCCTCACGGGATAGGGCAAGCCTCGCTCATTTTACCGCCAAACGCTCCGCAAAGTCCGCATGCATGACAACATGCATGATGCATCGGTGAGTTTATTCGCGAAATCCCAGGCATGAAAGCCCGCCAACATATCAGCCAGCTGAAGGTGCGGATTCGTATGGGAAGCCTCGTAGCGGACATCGGCGAGCCCGAGTAAACGTCGTGCCAAGGACGAGCGATCGCGATGCCTCACCCCATCGATGACAAGGCGACTGCCGGCTGAGGCCACTCCAAGACGCAGGATTGCCTCTTGCATCATTTCGAGTCCGATGGAAGGACCCGACACGGTGGCCGGAAACGCTCGGGATTTATCCCAGACCACCGCATGATGGACCGGAAAGACCTCTTTCAGGGACTCAAAGTAGATGTTCCGCGAGCGCTGACTCATTTTCGACCAACGAAACTCGTGGCGCCAGCCTAGTCGGAAGCGAAGGTCAGCATCCGCAACGTGGAAACGCTGGGCCGACTTCCCATCCGCGTACATGACTAGGCAAACCACATAGATCGCCGATGCGCCGGCCTGCAGACGGGGCCCGGGATCTCCTGACTCGTCGCAAAACAAGAGCGGCATCCATCTCGGTCGCCCATAGTCTCGCAGGCCACAATCAACCAAATGCCTCAGGCGCTAGTTGATCGGTTGGCCGGGGAGAGAGACGGAGGAGTGCTGAGTCGATGATAGGGTCAGGGGGAGGGTCAGGGACAGGGGAAGGAGAGGCAGGGGTACTTTAGTTGACCAGTTGATCGGTTGGCCGGTTGGCAAGAGAGAGGCAGGAGTTAGCTGACCAGTGGGCAAGTTGACCGGTTGACAAGGGATACACGGACCAGCGGGGACGCTGGTCCCTACCTCGAGACAGCTAGGGCAGCACGCGGTGCTGCCCCTACCCGAGGCGGCCGACCAGGACGGCCAGCCCTAACGAGAAACAGATACACGGACCAGCGGGACGCTGGTCCCTACCCACGCGGGGAATTGGGCTCGCGAGGGGGTGGCGAGGAAATCGTAAAAACGCCGTGGTTTCTGTTTGAGAGGCGCAGTCGAGTCCACAGAATTACTATACAAAGTGTTTAATAATGTTCGCACTCAAATACATCAACCGGCACCTCTTCATGGAGCATGAGGGTCGTCTTTACCTCGTCGATACTGGTTGCCCCAAAAGTTTTGCGATCAACGGCGCGATTCCTTGGGTTGACCGGACTCCGCATGCGGTGGTTCTTGACATGGTGGAAGGTCGCCTGCGATTCGCCGGGGAGAATGATGAGGTGTCGCGATGTGGCTTGGTGTTGCCTTTCACGAAGGCACCCAAGACACAGGCGCCGATCCTCAGGTGCCATCCCGAACTCAAAATGATCTGGGATACCGGCGCCCAAGTCGGCTACATCGACATGAGCACGGCCCCCAAGGCGAATATCGTCAAGGAAATGGGGGCTTTCAGCGACTTTAGCCCAACCTACCAAACGATCGAATCACCGATGACCTGGCTTGCTCGGTTTAACCCTGAACCCGACTTCAGCCGGCCTGAATTCGTTCCCTACATCCACTGCCAAATGGCCGATGCGCGAGCCGATATACTCGCGCACATCAGAAATGAAGGCGCGGACGGCGTGCTTGGCAATAGCTGGATGGGCGACAGGGATTCGCTGACCAGAATGTACACGGAAGTCAGAGGAGAATGCGGGGAGCTTCTGATGGACTGGAACGAGGGTGTGATCGTCGCCATCTGTGGAAGGAAAGGCGTGGTAAGGATTCAAAACCTCCCTGTCTGGATTGAGCGGAATACGGGGGCTCCGAGAAGAAGACCAAATCCTGATCCTTTCGAAATCGTGACCGAGAATCACGTCCCCGTGACCCCGCCTGCCGCGGTGGCGCCCAACCAGATATTTACCGTGGCGCGCAGGGTCCTGCCTTCGCTGGGACGCTTCACGGCCGAAGGCCTGCGGGGCCATATCCAGCTCGATAACATCGATGGCTTGATCGGCAACGACCTGCTCCAGGACACCCTACTCTGACGCCGGAACGGGACCGCCCGAGGCCCCGAAGAATCCGGTGGCCCGAGGGCGAAGGCATTGCTCGTCCGACGTGACCTGAAAAACCACTCCTGAAAATACCTGGAGCGTCCCTCAAAGGGGGCAACGCATCATGTCGCCCGGTGAGCAGTCGAGGGTTTCGTCCGTTGAACGATCTGCCAGGTGGTGCGGAGGGCGGGACTCGAACCCGCAGGACACAGGTTTTAAGCCCGCGATGTCTGCCATTTCATCACCTCCGCGTATAGTCCCTCGAGGATTCGAACCCCGGCCGCGAGGAACAAAGCCTAGTATGCCACCATGAAACCATCTGCCGCACGCATGGTGCGGAGGGCGGGACTCGAACCCGCAGGACACGGGTTCTAAGCCCGCGATGTCTGCCGTTGCATCACCTCCGCCTGTAGTCCCTCGGGGATGCGAACCCCGGCCGCGAGGAGCCAGGCCTCGCAGGCCACCTTGCACGATCTGCCGCGCAAATGGTGCGGAGGGCGGGACTCGAACCCGCAGGACACGGGTTCTGGACCCGCGATGTCTGCCATTTCATCACCTCCGCTTATAGTCCCTCGGGGATGCGAACCCCGGCCGTGAGGGTCAAAGCCTCGCATGCTGCCGCTACCTCAAGGGACTATTGAAAATGTTGAGAAGGGGTGAGACTACCCCCTTCATCGCTGGCCTTTGCTCGGATTATACCCGGTGCTAATCAGGTTTCCCGCTTTATCCACTCCGCGGCTTGCACCTACGGAGTATCCAGCACGACTGCCTTTTTAAGGAAGCGGCATCACTTCCCTGCTGATTTTGCTTTCGACCTCTTCAGACTCGTCCACGTTGACGCGCAGCTAGGGCGGCGAAGCCCTCCGATTCCTCCAAGATCAACGGCGAAGTCCGGGCGGACTTCTCTCCGGCTGCGTTGGCTTTCGCCCGCAGCGTTGCGTCGTTTCGCTCGATCAGGGGTGACGACTTTTGCATTTGGTCTTTTTACATAAGACTTCTCCGCGTAAGAGAACCGACCGAGAAGCGCGTCACCAGCGGCTTTCCCTCCCTCGCGGGTGGAAAAATACCACGCTCCTGCCATGTCCCAACCTTGAGGGTCAAAACTCGAAGTCGAGCTCCTGTGCGCCGAAGCACCCATTCGCTCTCATCATGTCCGCCTGCCCTTGATTTCGTCTCGGACCGTCGGACCTGGACCAGCAACAAACTTAAATGGCTTAGTGCAGGGGCTTGCTCGGCACAACCGTTAGTCACGCGCTACGCCGTTTGGCACTCACGCGCTTTTCCCCTCCATCGTCGGTTCTAGCTCCTATGTAAAAGAAGCTATTACTACTCGTCCTTATTGCGTTGTTGTTCCGACCTTGCGGTCGGGCGCAGACCCGTCGGTGGGCTCCCTGCTTTCCGCGCCTCACGGCGCACTATCTTACGGATCCAACGCGACCCGTTTATTGGCGTCCGGCGGTTGAGGTGATCGCTCGTCGGACTATGTTTAAAGAACTGATGGGAGAGGTAAGAAAGTGACAGCATGGTGCAAGTAAAATGATAACAGTTGTCTTTTGATTTAACGCAAGTCGTTGATGTTCAACGAAATTTAGTGACAGTAATTTGGTCTAAGGAGAGCCAGTGCTGGCAAGTTGGCCAGTTGGCCGGGGGAGAGACAAGCGAGCCGGCGGCGGACCAGCGGGACGCTGGTCCCTACCTGCGTGAGCGAAGCTCGCGAGCGGATGGGGGTTAGCGGTTGGGGGCTGGGCCGAAGCGGGATTCGAACTCCGCAAGGGTGGAGCCGATCCAGGGGTAGTAGCGGTGGGCGAGACGAACGGCGGACTGGCGGATGGAATCGGGGATGCCGTGCAGGGCTTGGCTGACAGCGCCGGCGATCGCGCCCAGGGTGTCGGCGTCGCCCCGGATGGAACAGGCGAAACGGACGGCGGACTCGAAGTCGGGCGTGCCGGTGGCGATGGCGAGGCATTCCGGGACGCAGCCTTGGCAGGTCTCGTTGTAGACGTGGGTCCGGCGAATCGTTTCGAGGTCGGGCAGCTCGGAGTAATAGTTCAGGGCCGTCCGGCGCACCGCCGCCGCATCGTTCGTCCGCCTGCCCACCCAGATGCAATGCGCGGTGGCCACGGCGCCTTTGATGCCCTCGGGGTGGGCATGGGAATCCGCCGCCGTCAGCCGAGCGTGCTCCAAGACGTCGGCCTCCTGCTCATAGGCCCAGGCGACCGGGGAGACGCGCATCGCGGCGCCGTTGCCGAAGGACTGGCGGACCGTCTCTCCCCCGGTGGAGGCCCAGGCCGAGAAACCCACGCCCCAACCCGGCCCGATCGGCGGCTGGACCCCAGGACGGCATGCATCGGACCAAGCGCGAAGAATCGCCGCTCGGTAGTCACGCGACCCCTCCAGGCAAGCACGGGCGATCGCGGCCGTCAGCAGGGAGTCGTCGGTCGGCGAAGAACGCGCGACGAACAGCGGAAAGTCGCGGTCCTCGTTCTGGCTGAATTCGTGGACAGATCCGATGATATCTCCGGCGATGGCTCCAAGCATGGGGAAGGGACAGGTGGAACGCGGAGAGTACGCGCGCGGGGAACCGACCGCCAATCCAAAGAGGGTTATGACGAAGGTGAGGGCTCAATAGTTGACCGGGGCAAGGAGGAGAGACAGAGGAGTGCTGAGTCGAGTGCTGGATCGAGTACAGAGGGCTGAGTCGATGATGGGGTCGGGGGAAGGGGAAGGAGGGACAGCCGGCAACGGGGTCAGGCACCATCACGCTGCGCGTGCTGAAGCCAGACCCCATGCCGGCGGCGGACCAGCGGGACGCTGGTCCCTACCTAGAGGCAACTAGGGCAGCACGCGGTGCTGCCCCTACCCTGGCGCGGAGGGCTCGCGAGGGTAGGCGGAGGTAGGCGGGGCGGGGATTTGACAAAGGCAAACGGAGGGGCAGACGGAGGCGCCCATGGAACCGCCGACCTCGACCGCCCCGAAGAAACTGAAGATCCGTGCGTACGACTGTGCGTTGTCCGCCCGGAAGATGCGGGAGAAGCTGGATAAGCTGCTGGCGACGGCCCCGGTCTTCAATGAGTCGTGGGCGACGGGGGACCTGTACATGTCCGCCCGCATCGGGGGGATGCAGCAATACGGCGATATCCTGGTCCAGCATGTCTCGCAACGCCCCCGGAACGAGCTGACCATCGAGTATCGGGCCGGCGATGAGGCCTTGGTCGAGGCCATCGCGCAGGGGCTGGCCAAGGACCTGACGCCCAAGGAGCCGCGTCTGGTCCCGGGCAAGAAGCGCCCGGTGGGGCTGGCCTTTTTCTTCGAGATGATCCAGGCCAGCCCGTTGCGGCGCCAGGTGCTGATCGCGGACGCGGTCATCGAGGAGGCCCATGAGGTGGCGTTCGACGATTATCGCGAGATCCGGAGCAAGCTGGAGTTCCTGAGCATGGTGCCCCGCCTGAGCGTCCTGCAGCGGAGCCTGGATGAGCGCGTGCAGAAAGACTACCAGGAGGCCACGCGCGTTCATGCCAAGCCGCGCTACTGCCTCTTCCAAGGCAAGAAGGTCGCCCTGCGCCACCGGGTGAAGGTGATCTCGGATTTGCGCGACGAACACCTGGGCCTGCACTTCGCCAAGATCTCGGACAACCAGATCCTGGTGGGATGGGTGCAGCCGCTGGCGAGCTGGGATGTGGGTTGGGGGAATAGTAAGGGGCGATGAGATAGTTAGGAGGAGGGACAGGGGAAGGAGATACTAGCTGGCACGCTGGCAAGTTGGCCAGGGGGCAAGGGGATGAGTTAGTTGATTGGTTGATTAGTTGGCCAGTTGGCCGGGGGAGAGGCAGAGGAGTGCTGAGTCGAGTGCTGGATCGAGTACTGAGGGCTGAGTCGATGATGGGGCCAGAAGACGGTCAGAGGCAGGGAGGCTCAGGGATACACGGACCAGCGAGACGCTGGTCCCTACCTAGAGGCAGCTAGGGCAGCACGCGGTGCTACCCCTACCTGCGCGCGGGGCGCGCGAGGTGAGGTTGCTAGTATCTGTCTCTCCAACCCTTTGCCTCTGGCCAACTGATCAACGTATCAACGGGCCTTCACCCATTCCAATTACCGGCGTGGATTGTAATGGTGTCGTGGGTGCGCGGATACGTTTTGGCTTGATAATAATAGGTTATTCTGAAGGATACCCTCATCTGAGATAACCAATGCCGAGCATTTGTCTTCGGGGCACCTAATCGAACCGAAGACCGCTTAAGCGCCTCAGATCAGCCTCGCCGGGCACACCGGCGACCGGCCCACCACGTCAGCTTCCTTCACCGGGGCCGGCGCTGGCAGCCCGTGATTGCTTTTACCTGCTCCCCCACCCCACCGCCCTCCACCACCCCATTATGAAACATCCCTACCAGCTCAGCCACCGCGAACTCGGCACCAGCCTGACGGCCGCCGACCTCCGCCGCCTCCTCCCGCAGATCATCACCGCCGAGCGGGTGCTCAACGACTGCTGGATGGTCGACGACGCCGGCCACACCCTCGCGATCCACGGCCTGGACCTCCACGGCAGCATCCACTTCATCCACTACACCTGGGAGGGCAAACTGTACCTGACCATCGAGTTCCGCCAGGGCGACCAGGCGAAGGTCATGCGGATCATCGAGGAGCTGGCGATCTCGGGCGACGGCGAGAAGGAGCTCTCGCTCTGGCCGCGGGCCGAGAAGATCCCGGTACGCGCCACGAGCGGCGTGGCCGGGTTCCTGCAGGAACTACGCAAGGAACCTTTCAAGGACCACCTGATCGTGACGGGTTCGGCCATCGAAAGCGCGCGGGAGTGCACCTGGGAAGGTGACGACCTCCTGCTCCAGGATCTCTACCTGCTGACGGAAATCCCGGCGCTGCTCAAGAACGGCGGCTGGAACGCGGCCATGCATCAGACCCGGATCGAGCAACTCTGCCGGGTCTGGCCGGAGCCCAAGGTGATCTCGTTCCGCGGCCGTAAGCTCGCGCTGAGCCGCCGGATGTACATCCCCCACCCCGAGTTCGACAACGTGCTCTGCCTGCACTTCACGTATGACGTCGCCAGCGGCAAGCATGTCATCGGGCATGTCGAGGAGGGGGAGAAGTGAGGATTGGAGGGTGCGAGGGTGGCAGAGAGGCAATGAGGGTCAGGGGGAGGGTCAGGGTCAGGGAAAGGAGAGGCAGATACTAGCTGGCCAGCTGGCAAGTTGACAGGTGGGCAAGGGGATGAGTTAGTTGACCGGTTGATCAGTTGGCTAGTTGGCAAGGGATACACGGACCAGCGGGACGCTGGTCCCTACCTGCGCGAGCAAAGCTCGCGAGGGGTTGGCGGATGGCGGTTGGCGGTTAGGTCTAGGCGGGCAATGGCTAGGGCAGCACGCGGTGCTGCCCCTACCCGCGCGGGGCGCGCGTTGTGAGAGGCCGCATGCACCCCCTTGTCCACTGGCCCACTGGCCAGCGTGCCAGCTAATTACCAATCAATCTCAGTAGTCCCAGGAGGGGGTGGGCTTCAGGCCGAGGAGGCGCTGGCAGAGGCCGAAGCGGGCGCCGTAGGTACAGCCGGAGGCACGGTAACGGCGGCGACCGACGACGAGCTCGAGCGTCCAGAAGATGCCGTCGACCGTGCAGCCCGAGTCCTCGCCCCAGACGTGCGCCTGGTCATCCCAGAGGTTGAGCTCCTTGCCGAGGCGGGCGATGCGGCGGAGCTGAGCGAGATCGCACGCCGGCCAGGAGTCACCGCCCGGGGGGCGCGCATAGGCGGAGGCGCAGGGCATGGCGACCAAGCGCGGAGCGCCGGGGGTCCAGCGGAGGTGGACCTGCGGGGCGCATTCGCCCTCGCCGTAAGAAAAATCCAGGGATGCATTCATAAGATAGAAGAAATTGGCACCCCCACGGAGGATCGAACTCCGGTAACCTGGTTGAAAGCCATGTGTCCTGACCACTAGACGATAGGGGCGTGAAAATGAAGACCCGGCGGGCCGGCGAAGCAGGTCGCCGGGGCCGGGTGAAAATGGGGGCGAAGGGGTGAGACTACCCCCTTCATCGCTGGCCTTTGGTCGGATTATCCCTCGGGTGCACCGAGGTTTCCCGCTTGTCCACCACCGTGATTCCTCATCTCCGGCGTATCCAGCACGACTGCCTTTTTAAGGATGTGGCGTTTCATCCCTGTCGAACCGTTACTCGATCACTTCCTCCCCGTCTACCTTGCGGGCAACGAGACGCGCTAACGTCGCCGAGGCGTCGATGATCAACAGGTCCAGCCCTTGCGGGGCTCTTCCCGACTGGATTGGCCGAAGCCTCCAGTGTTATGCCGCTTTCGCGGTTCGAGGGTGAAGACTTTGCGTTTTCTTTTTCACAAAAAGATGCCTTTTACAGGGGCTACCAACCAAGACGTGCTTCACCTGCGGTTGAATGATCTTTTGGAACACCCTATGCCGCACGCCTCGTATCCAAGCCTTAGCCGACCTGAACGATGGGCGAAGATCGCGTCGACCGGTTGCCCGGAAGCCGTCCTCTCCGTCCATTGTCCGATAGCCCTTCGCCGCTACGCGTCGAACCACCGGACTTGGCTTAGACTAAGAACCTGGAAGTTTAGCCGGGTGCAGTGGTCGGCGCTACCGTTACCATCCCGCTAAGCAGTTAGCCTCACGGAACTTTGCACACCCTTCGTCGGATCTAGCTCATCAGTGAAATAAGCTTTAGGTCTACCCTTGCTTAGCTGTCCGACCTTGCGATCGGCGCAGGCCTGTTGGAGGCGACTGCTTTCCTCACCTTGCGGTGATGTATCTTGCGGACCCTAAGCGGCCCGTTGTTTGGCGTCTCTCCTAGGCGAACCCAGGAGAGACTATGTAAAAGGAACAGAGCCCCATCCAACTAAACAAACATCTAACTGCAAGCATTATTACTGTTATCATTAGTAAAATAATCGTAAGATGTTGGTTTGTAAGGAGATTTAGTTGAATCGTGAAATAGTTGGCCGGTTGAACGGGGGCAAGGGAGGCAAAGAGACAATTAGGGTCAGGGGCAGGGTCCGGGTCAGGGTTAGGGGGAGGATAGGCTGGCGGCGGACCAGCGGGGACGCTGGTCCCTACCTGGCGCGAATGGTATTCGCCAGCGGTTGGGGGTTAGCGGGTGGCGGTTAGGTCGAGGAGGCAAATACTGGGGCTGGGCGCGGTGAGGGTCCCTACCCTGTCCGTTGGGCTAATAGAGGCCGAATTTCGCCCCTTTCCCCTTGCGGCAGGTGGGGGTGGACCTACCTTGCGGATAACTTTCCAGACCCATGGTCACGGACAATAAACCTTCTTTGGTCACCATCAACGTCGACGGCGTCGAGCACCAGGTCCCCGCGGGGGCCAATCTGGTCGATGCCTTGGGCAAAATCGGGAAGGAAGTACCCCATTATTGCTACCACCCCAAGCTCCCG
>Ga0222712_10000169_pt1 | contig 93550 bp, 118 predicted proteins | sample C33_657DmetaG_FD_165043 | JGI IMG/M metagenome (GOLD analysis project Ga0222712, IMG submission 165043) | Estuarine water microbial communities from San Francisco Bay, California, United States - C33_657D | ecosystem: Environmental > Aquatic > Marine > Unclassified | place: USA: California... | reverse complement strand
GAGGATGAAAACTCTTTATTGCGAAATAAGGCACGGGAGTTCTGTTCTAACTTAACTCTTCCATTACGTTATCATAGTGATTGGATGCCTAAAATTGCTATGGGTGCTTACCGACACTTTGCCCTGAAATATAAGCAGGTGATGCCTTATAAGGACACTTGACGAACTGGCACAGGGGCACTTGAAATCTTCCTCAAGATGCCTTATAATAACCTCATAAGCAACCAAACAAATGAATAACGACCGAATTGTAAAGTGGAAGTGCCCTGAATGTGGAAACTATCATAAATGGGTTTGGAGCACTTATGATATATTCGCAGGAGAAATCACGATGACCTGTGATAATCCAGAGTGTGGAATAACATCTAAAATGTATATGATTGTTGAAAAGGGTGGAAACGCAACTGCTTTTGTTTCAGCATTTAATGGTAATGCGGAAACTCATCAAGTGGAAGAAAAACTACGGAGGGAAACAGAAAAAGTGATGAACTCTCAAACAGAAATAGACATCTCAAAGGTTCTCATAGAAGGAGACACGGCAACCATTATGGGTGTGAAGTATCAACGCATCATAGAACCTCAAAGTTTTTATGATAAACTATGGGGATTGCTAAAAACTAAACTTGGTGATACTTGCGGGTGTGATGATATGACTGATAGGGTAAGGGATTTGATTAGGGAGAATATTCCTGAATATAAAAAAGGTGTTGGACTACCAGAGTATCATTTAGGTTATAATGATTGTATTCGTGAAGTAAATAAAAACTTATTCAAATGACTAGAATTACAAGACTTGAAGTTATTACAGATACTGGGGGCAGGGAGTATGTTTCTTGGAAAGATGATAATGATGTATCTTGGCAATTTCAAGATAAAGGGAAAACCCTTAAAATATTTGTGAATAAAGTGAAACCTAAAACTGGTGAAGAGGGAGCATTAGAAGCACTTGAAGAATGGTTGGGACCAGAACCACCACAAGAACCCGAACTCTCACAAATAGAACAAACCAAGAAAGATATTGCGAACCTCCAACAGAGATTGAAACTATTAGAATATCAGGAAACTGTGAGGACTGATGTTGAAAAAGCATATCGGGATTTTTACGGACATTATCCAATAATTGATATGTCTACGAATGATTATGATGCTGCGACTTGGGTAGCATTTAAAGAAGGATACAAGGCAGGACAGAAAAATGACTAGGACACCTTTTGAACTGGCACAGAGGCACCCACAGAACCCTCCAGATGCCCTATAATACACTCATAACCAAAGGAACTTCAAATGACCGAACAAGAACTTATTGAACTCTGGGGAGATGGAACCCAGTTTGGAATGAATACTGAAATGATTGGTGCTCTCAATAATGCCTTCCGTGAGGTTGCTGTAAAGTTTGCTCTTATATCTACTTATAAGGCATATAATAAGGGTTATAGTGATGGTTATGGAGAAGGTGTGGATAGTGTAAGGTCTGGTGTTCTTGGAGATTGAAGAATGACTAATCCTGAAATTATTGAACTTGCTAAATCCTATGGGTTTGATAGACACATAAGTAAAACAACAAACGACATTTACTGGGAATGTGATGAAGAAGACCTCTTGAAGTTTGCCCGTAAAATCTTTGAGGAAGGACAACAGGAAGAAATCCGCAGACAAAAAACTGGGATTGGTTATGTAAATGGAATGCTTGTTGTGGATGAATTCTAATGACTTTACTTGAAACACTTGAATACTTTCTCACAGAAACCGCAGCAGATATGGATGGTTTGTCTTGGGAAATCCGTGAGGAAACTAACTTTGAGGACAACAACATAGACCATTTGACTGAATGTTATGATTTTCAAAAAGAACTTTATGATAATCTCAAACAACTCAAATCCATTATTGGGGAAGTAAAATGACTGAAATTCAAAAAGTAAAAGCAGAAATCAAAATGCTTGAGAAGAAACTCTCATTCTTGGAGGAACTGGAAAAAACAAAATCACCAGTAGAAGAAGCATTCAAAAGAGTTTATGGTAGGTATCCTGTGACTGATATTGCCGATACTTGTTGGGATGGTTCAACTTGGACGAATTTTGAGCAGGGTTATAATGCTGCTTATGAAGAGAAAGTATCACAAGAACCAGAAGAAGAACTAGAAGAACTCAAAACTCTTCATCAATTATTTCATGAAACAGTATGGATTGTACCTGATTGTGATGAGTTTTGTGAAATTGTAAAAGAATGGATGTCTCAATACGCAGATAATGTGATGTGTGGAGAATATAAGAAAGGATATGAATATTGTCTTACTGTTTTGGAGGAGAACTTGAAAAATGACTGACATTACACTTAATCTTACAGTTGAGGAGTTGAAACAGATTGATAAGTATGTGGAACTCAACGATGAGACCCGACCACTCTTTGATAAAATCAAGAATGCTTATCCAAAACCAGAAAAACTTCTTGATGTAATCCGTAATCTTGGATATTCCTACGATTGTTGTTATGAGATTGTAGATGCTGTTGAGGAGTTTCAAAAACCAAAGGAACCCGAAAAATGGGATGTTGTTCGTGAGAGTAAAAAATGGTGTGAAGAGCATCCTAATGAAAATCCATTAGATTGGGTGAAACCACAAACTCCAAAACCTATGAATGAGGTTCTGGATAGGTTAGAGAATAAGTATGAGAATGATGATGTTGTAAATAGGATGTTGAAGGAGTGGGAGGAAAATCCGCCCGATTTTTTGAAGTTTGAGTTGGGTAAAACTCTTGAAGCACTCATTACTCGTTGGTGGGATGATGTATATGATGGTATTCATCAAGATTGGGATAGAGAAGTTGCGATTGATGACTTGATAGACCAGATACAACTTTGGTTGCCTAAAGAACAAGATAGTTCTGGAACTCAAAGTGCTTCTGTAATTGACCTTGTAGATGGATATAATGACGCACTCACTAAAATCAAATCAAAGTTAAGGAACAAAAAATGAAACTTCACGAACAACTTACAGAATGGTATTATACTCATAATGCCGTCCAATCTGGTGGTGTGATTGCGAATGAGATTGTAGATGTCGTAAAATGCTGGTTAAAAACTCATCATAGAGAAGAAAGCAAGTATGATGCCGATTATAATGCTGGATGGATGGATTGTATTGAGACACTTGAAAAGGATGCGAGGTAGGACACTTCCTAAACTGGCACAGACACCACTCCACAGGGGCACCAGATGCCTTATAATACTTTCATACACAAACACATTATGACTTCCAGAAACCTTACGAAAGAACTTCAATATTTCACCTATACCGATATGGAAAGGGGAAATGATATTACAAATCTGGACTATCCTGCTTTAATTCTTATTCTTCAAGATTTGGTAGAAAGAGTGGAACAACTGGAAAAAGACAACGAGTTGTTAAAGTCTTATGTGTGGGATGGTAATGGAAAATGATTAACTTACTCAACAAATTACTTGCCCGATTTGGGTTTCGGTTAGTTTCCAAAGAAGAACCTCATAAAGAAGAACGATGTTTCTTGGATGATATTAAATCACCAGATTTTGTGAATAAATATCCAGATTTTTTGGATAGATATTTTTCTGCTAAAAAGAACAAATCTCTTTATGTTGGAGACATCAACTATCTTGAAGATAAGAATGGAAGAACTTATTATCAAGGTAGTAAAATGTATTACTGTGATTACGATGTAAAAAATCCTTCTAAAGAAATATTGGGTCTTATGATTGATGAAACTACATTTACACCAGAACAACTTCAGGAGAAACTGAATGAAAGTTGAAATCTTATATCATCCCGGAGACGGCAACTACACTTGGGAATTATATACTGGACCAGATGGAATTAATGAGTATAATGGTATATCATCCTCGTTGGGGGAATGTTTTGAAGAAATTATCAAACACGAAATCTGGAATGGTATGGATTATTGTGGTGAAAAATTATGAGTACAAGAAGTAGAGCGGAACTAATTGTGGATAAATTTTATTCTACCTTCGCAAATAAGAGAGTAGATTTTGTGGTTCAAGACCTCAATAATAATGCTATTGCGAATGCTCTTCGTGAGGCAGTAGAAAGTCTCAACATAGAACCGAACCCTTATAGGGAATTTTCTATTGAAAAGCATCATTTCATTAAAGGACAATTATGGGTAAAAGATGCTATAATTCATCTTGCCGAGGAACTGGAGAAGATGAGTAACGAATGAAAGACATCACAGACACCACATATTATGAAATAGATACGGAAGCATTTGAGTATTCTCCTTACGCTCCAGTAAGTGATGAGAAAGTAAAACTCTCAAAGAAATACTGGAAGTCAAAACCCGAAGAAGAGTATTATGATTATATGCTTTCGGCAATTAAAAGCACTCTTGAGTTTAATCGTTATATGTTTGAACCCATCACAACTGATATTTTAGATACGATGAGACACTCCCTCTTTGAACATCCCTTTGAGGATGGTGGTGCCTGTAAAAAACTACGGGTATTTTATAGTATAGATAAACAAAAAATCCAGATTGACTGGAAGTTTAATGGAAAGTCTTATGAGGTTCTTATATGACTGACTTACAAATATGCGAAATGGTTAATAGGCAGCGGGTTCTTATTCGTAATGAGATGAAAATATTAATTCATAGAATAAACCACGAACCTAATGCTGAAGTTCTCCAAGAAGCATTCAACGATACAAAATGGATTGAATTCGCCCAATGGTTAAAGGAGATTAGAGATGAATGAAGAACTTTATATTCTTTATCTCAAACTTCGTGGTGGATATTGGAGAGTTAAGGAGGCATTTTCTATTTGGGGATTTTTGATGACCCATAGTTTGGAAAGATTGAGGGAGAGATGTCACGGGTTAAATTGTTTTGATGAGTTTTATGCTACAATTAATGGTGGTTGGAAATGACCGAAGAATACGGAAATATCGCAGATGGGTTTCTACTTAATCCAGAGGAAGTAGAAGAATTGAGAAAATCAAAAAGAGAACTCACAGCATACGCAACACAGAAACTCCGCAAACTGAAAATGAATAATATCGCACAAAAATGTGTATCAGCAGCACGAAATATCGCAGAAGGTTCTCCTACTTTGGGAAAACTTATTCGTGAGGGTAGAGACCCTATTCAAGCAAAAGTTTTTTATGAATATGGAGCAGTTTTGAGAACATTAGTAGAAGAACTTGGGTATGATAACTACCATATAGATGGAGACCACGGAATTGGTGTTGTAAATATTAAGGACATTTTAGCACTTGCTGATGAATTGGAGGCATTATAAATAATGATGCTTGTGTTTGGTCGCAGAAGCAGAGATTGGGTGCTTTCGGGCACCTTTTCTCGTATAAATAATACAGACCAAACACAAAGTAGAACTATGACTTCACAAAGTCCAAGAATTTACATATACAAGATTACCTTTGAGGAAGTTCCTTACTATTATTATGGAGTTCATAAGGAAAAAAGGTATAATGAGTATTATATGGGTTCTCCAAAAACACATAAGTGGTGTTGGAATTTTTATACTCCAAAGAAACAGATATTAGAACTTTTTGATTTCACCGACGAAGGTTGGATAGAAGCACAAGAAGTTGAAAAGAGATTGATAAAACCATTTTATAATACTGATAAATGGTGTCTTAATGAAAGTTGTGGTGGAGTAATCTCTTTACAAATTTGCAGTAATGCTGCTAAAATAGGTGGTAAAAGAACAAAAGAACTTGGTGTAGGAGTTTGTGGAATATCCCCAGAACAAAGAAGTGAAAATGGTAAAATAAGTGGTAAAAAATCTTATGAACTTGGTGTAGGAATACACGGAAGAACAAAAGAACAAATGACGGAAGATGGTAAAATAGGTGGGAAAATTACTGGTAAAAAACATAAAGAAAATAAAACAGGGATTTTTGGATTAACTCCAGAACAAAGAAGTGAAAATGGTAAAATAAGTGGTAAAAAAGGAGGAAAAATAGGTGGTAAAATAGGTGGGAAAATTACTGGTAAAAAACATAAAGAAAATAAAACAGGGATTTTTGGATTAACCCCAGAACAAAAAAGTGAAAACGGTAGAAAGGGTGGTAAAATAAGTGGTAAATTAAATGGTAAAAAAACTTATGAACTTGGTGTAGGAGTACACGAAAGAACAAAAGAAAAAATGAGTGAAGATGGTAAAAAAGGAGCAAAAAATACAAACTCACAGAAGTGGATGTGCCTTGAAACTGAATATGTTACAACTGCCGGACCACTTACGAAATATCAAAAGAAAAGAGGAATAGACACTTCCAAAAGAGTTAGATTATCATAAGGGTACTTTACAAGGAGTGGTTTTTGGTGTATAATTGATTTATCTTGGAGGCACTATAATGGAAAACTATCCAGATGAACTTTTTGAAATTGCCGAACAAAGAGAAGCACTCAAAACATATCAAGAAGCATTCGCATACCTGAATAACAAAGAAGAAAATAAGTTCAACAAAATCCTTCCGCAAAAAACCAAACAAGCATATCAGTTGATTGCTGATTATTGTATGAAGGAGTATAATGAAACTTATGGTGAAATACCCGAAGAGGAGTATATGAGATTTCTTGTGGGTGATTTCTTTGGGACTGGGAACGGCAGAACTCTTTGTGTTCTATGTTCTCAAAGTATTCCTTATGGGGATGATTATGATAAGAATGCTCCTCATCCACAAAATTATAAACCGGTCAATTCTCAAGAGTATCGTGCCGTTCGTGAGTTTCATTCGTATTTTGGTATTTGGATGTTAATGGGAGTGAGATTTGTATCCAGAGAAGATTTCTTTGAGAAATACGGTCATCTTTTACCATCATCACTTGTAGAACTTAAGGACAAATCGTGCTACCTAAATTATTATAGTAAATTACATTTCAACTTTTCATAATGAATATTTTACAAAGATACAACGATTTTTACAATCTGGAAATGATGTCATTACCTCACGGAATGCCTATCAGTATGGAGCATCTTCAAGGAATTACTTTAGAGTGTATGGTCAAGGCATTTGCTCGTAAGTATAACTACAAAGAAAATATTCCGGTTGAGGATATTCTACATCTTGCTAAAAAAATACAGGAACAGGGAGATGTGACAGTTAAGAAAGTGTCCGCAGAGCACAGCAAAACCGACTTGGATGCCCTATAATAGTCTCATACACACAGAAACCTGATGACTAAAGTTGTTTATAATGCCTGCTACGGTGGGTTCGGTCTTTCTAATGAGGCGATGGATAGGATGGTGGAACTTGGTTATGATTTGAAACTAAACCCAAAGTATAATCCAAATGCCAAAAGTAAGTATGATGATACTGCTAGAAAATATGAATGTTGGGGTTATGTTGATTGCCCTCGTCACGACCCTATTCTGGTTCAAGTTGTAGAAGAACTTGGAGACAAAGCAAGTGATGACTGTGCTAATCTTCAAATTGAAGAGGTGTATGGTTCTTATCGTATTGATGAGTATGATGGATTTGAGCGTGTAATGATTGCTCCCGATTATGATTGGGTCACTCCCTGAACTGGCACAAGAGCGCCCACAAGACCCTACAGATGCCCTATAATACACTCATACATACAAACACATTATGTCTCTTGATTTCTACCTTGAAATGGAACTGGATACGGGCGGAAAAGAACCTCATAAGGTTGAGTTGTATTCTGGAAACATCACTCACAACCTGAATACGATGGCAGAAGAAGCAGGCATCTATAAGTGTCTGTGGCATCCTGATGACCTTTATGAAAATCCAACTGCTGATAAACTTATTCCACATCTTGAGGCAGGACTTCTAAAACTCAAATCTCATCCAGAGCATTATAAGCAGTTTGATGCTTCTAACGGTTGGGGAACTTACAAACACTTTGTTCCTTTTGTGGAAGAGGTGTTGGATGCTTGTAAAGAACATCCAAAGGCAAGTGTAAGAACTTGGACTTGAGGACACTTCTCAAACTCGCACAAGGGCGCCCACAAGACCCTCCAGATGCCCTATAATACACTCATAAGCAACCAAACTGATGACTGATACAGAAAAACTTACACTTCTCCTCAAGGTTCTCAAAGAATACGCAGAGGCAAAAACCTGCTATGATAGTGATGAGTATTATCACGCAGATTTTCCAGACCACCCACCAGAAATGATTTTTGACGATGGTGTTGATTATGGTGAGATTACCTTTGCCCGCACACTTTTGGAACGGATTGGTGTAGAATTTGAGTATCCTATGAGGAAAGAAGAATGACTACTAACACAGCACAAAAAATCTGGGAGGCATTCAAGGGTGAATTGATTGATAATGGTATAAAAGATAGTGAGGATGTAAGACAAGGTTTATCAACCGCAATTAGAGAAATAGCAAATGAACTCCAATACTACAATACAAGTGAAGGTGAAGATATGATTTTAGATGCTTACAAACTTTATGAACTTGCTGATAAAATTGAGGCACTAAAATGACCGAACAACAAAAAGAAACAGCAGAGTATCTCATTCAACAGTTTCTGTATTGGGCGCAGAATAACGAAATGATAGACACAGAATACCTACAACACGGTAAAGATTTGCTTACTGCCGTCTCTCTACTTGAGGAACTTAAATGACTGACCGAGACACCTATTATGGTATGAGTAAGTTGGAATGGTTTGTGGAAGGTTTCCGTAATATCAGTTATATTATGGATTGTTATGGTGATGATGACTTCTGGGAGGCATTATCGTGGGGTTGGTGTTGTGAATACATTTTTCCGTATGATGACCCATACAATCCTTATCTTTCACCTGAACGCAAATTGAGGTTAGGAAAGTGGTGAATAAATGAAAATAGATAATCAACAACATAAAGAAACTAAAATGATTTCTCCTCAAATTAAAGCAACACTCACATTACCTTTCGCAGTATTATTGATTATACTCGTCGTTTATCTTCTTGCGACACATCCAATCATCTTTGGTTGGATGGTGTTTATTCCATCTCTTTTGGGTCTTTTGGGCGTAGTATGGTACTTTCTTTTTTCTTTGTTCGGTGGTGAAGTATAATAAATAAGAGTGTCTGTTTGGACGGCAATCTCTACAGATAAGATTAGGTGCTCTTGGGGCACCTTTTCTATTATAAACTCTTATAAATAGTAATGCCGTCCAAGTAGAATAGAAATGGTAAATCCTAACAGATTTTATACTTACGCATATTTGCGGGAAGATAGAACTCCTTATTATATTGGAAAAGGGAGTGGAAATAGAATTAATGATAATAGTGGAAAACCTTGTAACAAACCAAAAGATAAATCAAGAGCAATCTTCCTCAAACAAAATCTTACCGAAGAAGAAGCATTCAAGCACGAAGAATATATGGTTGCTGTATTTGGTAGAAAAGATTTAGGTACTGGTATTCTTCATAATAGAAGTGATGGTGGTGATGGTCCTTCTGGGTGGGTTCCAAGTGAAGAAACCAGAAGAAAAATGAGTGAAGCAAGGAAAGGTAAATATAATGGAGAAGATAATCCATTTTATGGTAAATCACACACAAAACAAAACAGAGAAAAAATAAGTGAAGCCAATAAAGGAGAAAACCATCATTGTTATGGTAAATCTCGCCCAGAAGAAACCAGAAGAAAAATAAGTGAAGCAAGGAAAGGAGAAAATAATCCATTTTATGGTAAATCACACACGGAAGAAACCAGAAAAAAACAAAGTGAAATAATGAAAGGAAACAAATATAGTTTAGGTTTTAACCACACTGAAGAATCACGAAAAAAAATGAGCGAGGTAAGAAAAGGATTAAAATGGTGGAATGACGGACAAATAGAAAAAAGAAGTAGAGAACATCCTGGCGATGGATGGGAAAGGGGAAGAATAGGATGGAAAAAGGAAGAATAAAAAAACCTCTTGACGAAACTGGGTCTTGATAGTATAATAATGAAAATTACAAGTCATTATGAATAGAAACGACTTTCCACTTGAGGAAACACGAAATCCTGATGAGATTGTGTTGGAGGATGTGAAGATGTTTCATTTGGAGCAGATGAATGAAAAATCACTCTGGATTGGTTGTTATACTAAAGATAATCGCATCTTCCACTTAAATATTTCTGCGAAAGGTGATAAACTATTGTATTGGTGGAGTGATGAAACACCCGAATAAATAAGAACACAGAGAACTTATAAAATAAATGGCATTAGTTCACGGAGCACAGATAGTAAGAAATGGATTAGTTCTTCATTTGGACGCAGCAAGTCCATGGTCATATCCTCGCACCGGTCTCAATTGGTTTGATAGAAGTGGTAATGGGAATAATGGAACTCTTGAGGGTGGAGTTGGATATTCTGGAACTAATTTTGGTTCTTTGACCTTTGATGGTACTGATGATTATGTACCAATGGGATCAACTGGATTTCCGTTTGGAAGTTCTGCGGGAACTTTGTCGGCGTGGGCGAGAACTAATACAATATCAGGAAGTTTTGATTTTATAGTTTCTTATGGATCAGCATCCACAAATGTAGCAAGATTTTTGGGAATTAATAATTCAACATATTTATTTGGTGGATATGCTAATGATATAACCGCATCTGGTGTTCCATTAAATACTTGGTTTAATATGGCAGGAGTTTATGATGGTACAAATGCTTCTATGTATATTAATGGAGTATTAGTTTCCGGACCTACAGTAAAAGGTTGGAATACTGTTGCAAGTAGTGCTCAAATTGGAAGACAAACTAATGGCGGGGAGTATTGGAACGGAAACATCTCCCAAGTCTCCATATACAACAGAGCACTCACCGCAGCAGAAGTCAGACAGAACTATAATGCTCTTAAATCGCGCTATATCTAATAAATAACAAAAACAAAGAGAAACTGAAAGAATATGGGAGTTGCTTACAATAGTAAAATAGTTACTAATGGATTAGTTCTTTGTCTGGACGCAGGGAACAGAAAGTCTTATCCCGGTAGTGGAACCACCTGGACTGATTTGAGTGGTAATGGGAATACTGGAACTCTTTTTAACACACCAACTTTCAGTAGTGCTAATGGTGGTTCTTTGGTTTTTGACGGAACTAATCAGTATGTAAGTACTACATTTGCCACACCGGCAGGACAGGCAGTAACCTATGCCGGTTGGGTATATTCCACAGAAACAACATCAACTTATAAAAACTTTATTGATACTAGAACTCAAAGACCTATGATATGGTGGAATACCAGCGGTAGAATAGAATTTGATGCTAATGATTTTACAACTACACCAGTGTATAGAAACCAGTGGGTGTATGTTGTTCTTTCCAAACCTTCTGGTTCTTCTTCACCATCATACTATGTAAATGGAGTACTTGTTGGAACCGGAAGTGTATATTCCGTACCGATAGAAGCACCAACTTGGTTGAATAGAGAAACAGCATCTGGTTCTTGGAAAGGAAATTGTTCTATTATTCAGGCATACAACAGAGCACTCACCGCAGCAGAAATCCAACAGAACTACCTCGCAACAAAATCCCGTTACGGTCTCTAACCACTTTCACAACTGTCACAAGGAACACACCATAATTCTCAAAAATCTGGTATAATACTCTTATACACAAGACAAACCTGATGCTTAAACTTGACCCAAATCAAAAGTCATACACTATGAAGATGGAAGATCTTTTCACTACGATTGAAAATATTGTAGCACATCCTCATTTTAGTGTTACTTCGCACGACAAACAACGGACTGCCAAGATTTTCCTCGCTCTTCAGGACTATGTGTATAATTATACCTTTATAGAACAGGATGGTAGTCCTCGTATTGACCCTGATTTTGCTCTTGATTTTGATGGTTATGTGGAGAGTATCTTTGATGAAAAAGAATTGGATGATATTCACAGAATGGGTTGAGAATGCCTATTGGTCTTGGAGAAATTGTATTGACTTTCGCTTTGTTAATTATAATGACCGCATAGACTATCTTGCCTTCTGGGAAGAGTTAAACACGGGTTATTATCAAATGGAAGATGAATATAAAATGACACAACCAAACTTTGATCCTTATAATCTTTCTGGTAGAGACCCCTATTACACTTATATGATGAGAAGAAAATGATTTCGCCTCTCAAGAAAGAAATCACGGATCATGCCATATCTGTTGCGATGGCATCTAATGCTCGTCAAAGAATGTCCGCAATTCTTTTGAATAAGAGAAACCGGATTATTTCTACCGGTACTAATTCTTATGAGATTACACATACAAGACAATTTTATGCCGCTGTGATGGCATCTAAAAAGTATAAGGATCCCAAGCTGGCACTCAAGACATTTCTTCATGCCGAATTAAATTGTATTATTAGGGCAAGAAAATCCGGGCACAAACTAGTCATTTGTAGAGTGGGAGGTCATAGTGGTAAAGAATTAAGAAATAGTTTTTGTTGCCCTATATGTTATCTTTATATAAGAACCAACTGCCCCACAATTAAAGAAATTCATTGGAGTACTAGCGATCAGGAGTTTCTTTATACAAAACTTGATTATGATTAAATAGTAGGGAAGAACAACACCTATTGTCTCAAATGTCTTACGAGGAGTTTCTTAATTTACCTGTAAATCACATTACACAATTCGCACAGAACATCAGGTTCAAGAGAGAGAATGATATTCCCTTTTCAGAAGAGGAACTCACTCTTGAGAGGCACTTTGTCCGTTATACCAAGGGAGTTAGACTACAGGAAGACATCGCTAGGCTGGAATACTTTTATAGTCTTAAGGATCATATCAAATAAACTCATAAATATCTTAAAAAAATGATTAGTTTTAATCAATTCCTTACTCTTATTGAAGGTAAGAAGAAACCAACACTTCCTCCAAATGCAGTTCCCGGAACATATAGAGAAGATGAGGACGGAAACAAGGAATATACTTTGGCGCCTCCTACTGGACCAACAAAACCAATTGGAAAACCAAAGAAAATAATCAAATTGCTGGACGATCAGGGTGGAATTGGCGGAAAGGCAGTTAAAAAATATCTAAAGAAGAAATGATACCACCATCCCTTCTTGATGCTTTAAGTAAAAATGAATTAGTATCTCTTGCGAAAAGATATACAGTTTATTACACAACCAAATCAGGACAGGGATCTACTAGTAACTATGAAAGTCTAACGAAAGATGAATTAATAAAACTTCTTAAGGACGACAGAGATTATCAAAAAGCAACAGCAAATCTAACAAGAATTGATATTCTTAAACAAAGACTCGAAAAAACATCAAAAAGACCAGAAAGCATAATGAATGTGATTCTGGATGTTTTTAAGGACACAAACTCTCCGCCAATTCCCGGAAAATACTTCACCTTTAGATATTTTGCGAAGACACCAGGACTTCTTTACGATCAACATCCACTAATAGCGTGTCTTGGTGTTTTTGATTGGGGATTTAATGGTTTTAATTTTCACTTAAACAAAGATAGAAATTATACCTGGCGTGAAGTTAAATCTGAGTTATTAGTCGTTAAGAATAGTGAGATCTCTTATATGAAGACCATTAGATATATAAAGACGTTCCAAAATCCATAAGTATTCTAACTGTGAAGATATTTGATAAATAAAGAGAAGTAGAGTTTCTTTATACCAAATGTCTTCTTACGAATATCACCAAATACTTCAGTTTTTATACTTTGAGGGTTATGCCGATTCTTATGAGGAAGCAGAAGAATTAGTAGAGTCTTTGAGTGACGATGAGTTTCAAGACCTCATTGAAGACGATTCGTGGAAAGAAAGAAACTTTAGACCGCTCTCTAAGACTAAAAAAGCAAGAGTGACTGGGTTTTTAAATAGTCAAATGATTAAACTAAAGGATTATTCAAATCAAGCAGATATTGCACAAGATGAATTAAAAAATCCTGATTATAGTAAACCCCCAAGAGTAAAAATAGGGACACTATTAAAAAAAATGAAGACTGGTTCTAAATTGATGAGTAATGCTCAACAGGCTAGAAAAAGAACAACTGAACGAGAAGAGGGACGAAACAATATTCGCAAATTTAAAAGAGAAGATATAGAATACATTCTTGATACTCTTATTTCTGAAGGATTTGCGGTTGATTATGATTCTGCTGGTTGTATCTTAGAAGCAATGAGTGACGATGAGTTTGAGGAACTAAATGAAATCAGAGCTCAAAAACCTTGGTCTGCGGCAAAAATTAGAAGATTTAATAAGGAACAAGAGAGACAAAAAAGACAACTAAAAAGAACCCCTGGGAGTAGTCTTCGTCCAGAAGATCAGAAAGCACTAAAAAGAATTACAGCAAGACTGGCAGGAGATGAACCAGAACCACAACCAGAACCACAACCAGAATCAAGAGGCAGAGAACCATCACCAACAAGATCGGCAAGTAGAACAATAAAAAGAAGTGAACTTTCAGATATCATTAAAAATCAGTTTGATCTAGTAGCGGATTATCTGTTTAGTGAAGGTTATGCCGATAGTCTTGATGGTGCCGAAGTTATGGCAGAGAGTATCAGCGACAACTGGGTAAATGAGATTCTTGATGAAGAGTATAAGGATCTGACACCAGAAAAAGAAGAAAGAGTCAAAAATAGAGTTGGTGAACTTGTAAGAGATATTCAAGTTCAGAGTGGACGAATGAAAGATTTGAAGAAAAAACCATTTGGTAAGTATAGACCTAAAGTAAAGCAAGAAAAAGAAGCAATTCTTAAATCTGCAAGAAAGAAGCAAAAACTGGTGCAAAATGCTTCCGATGCACTGATTCGCACATCAACCAGTCGTTCGGCATCAATACAAAAAAGAATTCAAGACTTAAAGGATCAATAAAGTAAATCTGGACTGTGACAGTTTGAGTTCTGTCCACTGGACTTGACATTAACAACCAGATGAATTATTATGTGAATATAGAACTCTGACTCAGAATTATGAATTTATCTATCATCGCTCACAAAAATTATAATTGTTGGGTATTTGATCATAAGCATCAAAATACTGTAAATGAACCACTTTGCAATGGAACTGAAAATGTAATTGATTGGTACTATGAAATGCTGAATGAAAATAAACCAATCATAGGTGATAAAATTAAATTTTATCTTGATACTGATAAATTTGATGGCGCAATCACAGAAATTAAACTGATTAAAACTGATGAGTTCGGTTCAGTTTATAAAGATAAACTTAGTTCCATGGAACTCTGGTTGTGTCCTTGGTTACCTGGATATTTTGGAGAAGTTCCCGAAACAATTTATATTTACTGTGAGCAGTATCATGAACCTCCAATTGATTTGGAATTTGAAGAATTACTTGATATAATAGTTAAAGAATAGATGATAAACAGGGTTTATAAATAAATAAAAAACTTGTAAAAATGTCATACAAATATCATCAACTTTTAAAGTATGTGTATTTAGAAGGTTATGCTGATTCTTATGAGAGTGCCGAGTGTCTGCTCGAATCATTAAATGATGATGAGTTTGAATACTTATGTGAGGGTGTATTTTCTTCTAAATTTTCTGGTGCAGTAACTGCAGACGCTGATGAAAGAGCAGCAGAAACACATAAAACTGTTGCAGATGCCGAACATACTTCACCTAAAAATAGAAAACGTTATCGTGATACTGCATCTCAACATCTAGTATCTGCAAGAAGAAAGAGAAGAAAAACTAACGAAGAGTTTTACGGAATAATTGATTATCTTGTAACAGAAGGATATACGGATAATTATGATTCTGCAATTTCAATTTATGAATCAATGTCTGATGAATGGTTGGATACAATTCTTGAAGTGAAAGGTGGTGGCAGAGTTTCTTTCAGAGGAAATACTGATGATAGGGGAATGCCTTTGAACCCATCAATGAAACTTTACAGGAAGAAGATAAAGTTGGAAACTGGTATGGAAGATGAGGAAAATAGAATTCGCGGAAGACATAATGCAGGTGATGGTCAGTACGATGACTATACTCAGTCTGATAATTGGAGACCAGAAAGAGTATCAAGAGGAGAAAGAGGAAGAAGAGCGTCTGCTAAAAGAGAAATTGAAAACAGTCCCAAGATTAAAAAACTCCAATCGAGATGGGATAGACTTTCTGATGCAGAAAGAGAAAACTAGGGGCGAAAATGAGAACATTCAAAGAATTTCTAGAACTTAGTGAAAGATATTATAAACCAGATGAGAAACTGCCATCGGGTAAGACACCTTATGGTAAATCCAGATCTTCATATTTTAGAAATAAAAGAAAACATGAAAATGCACCAGATCATAAGGATACGATGAGACATTTGGGAAGAAGCATAAAGCAAATTCAAAGATCAAATCGTCAAGTGAAACACGGTGCCGATAATCCGAATTTTAATCCTAGTCCGCATCCAGATGCAAATGTTTATACAGATAAAGATAACCGAATGAGAGTGAGTTCTAAAGGAATTGATTATTTTGTGTCAAATTCTAAACAAAAAACAAAGGATGGTAAACCAATTCACAGTGTAATGTGGAATCATAAGGATGGTTATAATAATAATTTGAGTGATGAAGAGAAAAAACAAGTTGCGAGAGATGCAAAGTCAGTATGGGATACTCATGTTCAACATCGTCTTCCTCATGGTTCAGCGTTAGTTAATAGTCCACTTTCCAATTCAACACATAAAAATCCAACTAAAAACACTCGCGCTAAATTGTATCAACGCGCTGGTTTTGGTCCACTTAATAAAGGTGGAGATCAGTATGCAAGTGTTGGTAGAGAACCATCACCAAAACAAAAGGCAAAGGGTAAGAAAAGACTCAAACCAATGTCTGGTGAATGGGAAGATATAGTAAAAGATTAAACACAATAGAGTCATGAGAATATTCAAACAATTTCTAGAACTTACAGAGAAATATTATGAACCTGATGATCGTTTGCCATCAGGAGAAACTCCAGTTGGAAAGGCAGTTCAAAAGAGTCGTAGAAGAGCAAGAACAATCGGTTCGCAATCTTCACAGAATCAAGATCGTTGGGCAAAACAATATGACTTGACTCAAACAAAAGTTAAACATGGTGCTGATAATCCATCTATAAACTCCAAAGTTGGTCATCGTGAAAAAGATGAAATAGAAATTGATCGTGATGGAAATGATATGTATTTACATCACAAACCATCAAGTATCAAATTTGCCGTAAATAGATCCGATGAATCTCCATATGATGATGTAAGAACCATATCATGGGGGCACGATAAAAATAAGACTCAACTTAGTCCTAAAGAAAGAGTTAAACTTGCAAGAACTGCTAAAAAAGTTTGGAGCACACACGTTTCTCACCGACTACCCAAAGGATCTATTGTTCATAATACTCCTATTAGGTCTCTTGACGATAGAGGTAGGGAAAAACCAATCAATAGAAGATCTGAAATATACAAAAAATCAGGATTTGGTGAATTGGATAATGATGGGGATCAATTTGCACAAGTTGGTAGAGAAAAATCACCAAAACAAAAGGCAAAGGGTAAAAGTAGATTGAAACCTCTGAATCCAAGGAGGACAAAAGTTGAGGTTGAATGGGGTAAAAATCGTGATGATGAAGATTATGATGAATGGGAAGATCAAATGACCTTTTCGGATTTTATGGCATTATGCGAATCTTCATCCCCCGAAAGAGGTAGAAGAAGATTGGCACCTAAAGGACCATTGAAAAATAAGTATTCTCTTAGTAGGAAGAACGCATCTACTTCTGATAGGGCAGCATTAAAGAAAGCAGGATTCAAACGATCACCAAATAAATATCACTATCCACAAGAGCGTGAAGTTTCCAGTTCAGATTATCACACAACAAATGTAGCAACCTACAAGCATCAAAGTGATTATGCAAAAAATAATATGCCCGGAAAACAACCATTCTCTGGTGAAAGAAAAAGTTATGTAGTAATACCAACTGCAAAACGAGTTCTTCATGCAAAAGCATTAAGAAAACAGATGGGTGGTGATAGGACATCCAAACCAGTTCATGATGTTTCCATTGGTGCTGATGATGAAACCATATCCAAAAATGACCAAAAAAACTTAATCTCAAGAGCAAAAAGTTTCACAGGAGAAGTTCGTGCTGTTCCTGATACTCTGAAGAAAGCAGGTGCAAAACCAGGTGATAAAGGTTCAGCAACTCCTCAAGGTGTGATGCCAGGAGAAAATAGTAAAATAGGTGCAAAGAAAAGAGACAAGATTTATACTAGGATATTGGGTTCAAAGATGAATCCAAAGACAGGAAAAACAATGGGAACAGTGCAAGGGTGACACTTTGACAACTGGCACACAGGGCACTCCAGAGCCCCCATAATACCCTTATAATGTCAGTATGAAAAACACACATCTGTCTCACCCAGAAGACTCTATCCTTACGGGTGATCTTTCTGTTCTTGATTGGTTCGTAACTCCTGGCACTCTCAGTCTTAAGATTGATGGTTCTCCTGCGATTGTATGGGGCACCAATCCTGCCACGGGTAGGTTCTTTGTTGGCACAAAATCCGTATTCAACAAAGTTAAAATCAAAATCAATCATTCTCATGAAGAGATTGATACAAATCATCAGGGTGAAGTAGCGAAGATCCTACATCTTTGCTTTGATTATCTGCCCTGTACGGAAACCATCTATCAAGGTGATTTTATTGGTGAAGGTGGTAGTGATGAATACACTCCTAACACTATCACTTATAAGTTTCCGGAGATTGTCACTCAAAATATCATCATCGCTCCGCATACCTGTTATTATGCGAAGAATGATCTTCGTGATGCTGTTGCGATGCCTGACCGCGCTATCTGGAATGATACTGACACTGTGAAGTTCGTCAAACCAAACGCATATATTCTTTATAATCAAGAATCCTTCGCTGATGTTGAGGATGTATGTAAGTTTGCCCGGCAAGTTGCAACCACCACTCGATTCGCAACTGATAAGGAAGCGGCACAAATTAAAAAACAAATTAATGCTCGTATTCGCGCTGGTATGAGAATTCATGAGGATGATTTCGAGTGTGATCCTAATCTGATTCGTTTGTGGATTCTGATTAAAACTATCAAAGAAGATTGCCTCTTTATCTGTCGTAATGATGGTCCTGGTGCTTATATTGGTTATGATCGAATTGATGCGGAGGGTTATGTCATGACAAATGAGTTTGGAATGTATAAAATTGTGAATCGTGAAGTATTCTCTCATGCTAATTTTAATCAAGGTAAGTTTCAGTGTGCCAATTATTAAGTAAAATCATGAAAATTGAATTCACAGCGGTTAAACAAAACACCATTTGGGTATTTGATCATACTCATAATGATACAATAAAAGAACCACTCTGTAATGGTACGGAGATGGTTCTTAATGAGTATTTTGAGATTGATATGAGTAGACCAGCAGTATCTCAGGATAGGTTGAATGTGATTGCATCCACAAAACTGTTTGAGAATTATGATACAGAACTACAACTTCAAGAAACGAATGAAGAAGGTTCTGTATACTTAGACACTACATTGTATGAAAAGGTCTGGTTGTGCCCTTGGTTACAATCTTATTTTGGTCATATACCACTAGTTCTTTATGTTAAATTGGATGCAGTAAATCCAGGTTTAGAACAGTTTCAGAAAACATTACGAACAGGAATCAATCCATTCAATAAATACTTAAAAAAAGTATTTCAATGATTACCTTTCAGAAGTTCATGGAATTATGTGAGTCTTCATCACCCGAAAGAGGTAGAAGAAGATTAGCATCCCAAGGACCATTCAAAAATAAGTTTTCGCGTGGTAGACAAAGACAACGTACTGTAGATAAGGTAGCATTAAAAAAAGCAGGATTTAAGACACCGCCAACTAAAGATTCATTTCCTCAACAAGATTATCAGGCATCTTCGTCAAAATATCATGCCACAAATGTAGAAACATTTAAGAATCAGAGTGATTATGCAAGTAATAATCTACCATCAAAAAGAGTATCCAGCAGAGGTGGTGAAAAACCAAGACCAACACAAGAAAGAGTGATAAAGGCAAGAGCATTGAGAAAACAATTAGGTGGTGATAGGACACCCAAACCAGTTCATGATGTTTCTATTCATTCGCAGGGTATCCGCCATCGTAAGAATGATCCGGATAACTTAATCTCAAGAGCAAAAAGTTTCACAGGAGAAGTTCGTGCTGTTCCCGATACTCTGAAGAAAGCAGGCGCAAAACCAGGTGATAAAGGTTCGGCAACTCCTCAAGGTGTGTTGTCGGGTGAGAATAGAGAGCAAGGTGCAAAGAAAAGAGATAAGATCTATACAAAGGCATTAGGATCAAAGATGAATCCAAAGACAGGAAGGACAATAGGAAATGTCAGAGGGTGACACTTTAATAACTGGCATACAGAGCACTCCAGAGACCCCATAATGCCCTTATAATAAACACAAGCGGAACAGTTCCGCCCCATCTTACTTAAAAACACAAATTATGATTACCGCAACTCGTCATCCCTTCGTCATCGCTCGTACCTTCACCAAAGAAGAGTCCAGTGCTGTGAGTATGATGGAAATTGTTCCTTCTGCCGATGGTAATGACTCCTATGATGTTATGATCTCCTATCGTACCTCTGATAAAGTCTATCGCTATGAGGTGGAGGACGATGCTACTGCTGAACTGTGGTATAGCATCATGAACGACTCGGAAGTGTGCTCCTTGACCTCCTGGGGCAGTCTGGTGAATCTTGCTCGCGCTCATGGCGACATCGTTCTAGTTTGAAGTCATTTTATTACTGAGATAAATTATGAAAAATCAAAACGGATTTATTGACCCCCTTATTTCTCTTTGTTTTATTGGAGGTGTTGTTCTCGTTGGTCTTGTCTTTGTGGGTGGACCAATGTATAATGTGTGGTCGCAATCTCTATCGGGTAAAGCAGAATTACAAAAGGCAGAATACACTCGTCAAGTAGCAGTTCTGGAGGCACAAGCAAAGAAAGATTCGGCACAACAACTTGCTGATGCTGAAGTGATTCGTGCTAGTGGTGTTGCTAAAGCAAACCAAATCATCGGTGATTCATTAAAAGATAACCGTGAGTATCTTCAGTATCTGTATATTACTGGACTCGAAGATGGTTCTAAGAATGGTAATGTGACAATCTATGTTCCTACTGAGGGTGGGATGCCTGTTCCCACTTTGCAAATGAACAAGTGACACTTTAACAACTGGCACTCCCGGCACTCAGAATCTCTCTGGGTGCCCTTATAATACAAGGGTAATCAACAAAAACAATGATCACCGACACCACTCAAGACAAGCAAATCCGTCGTTCTATCATTCAGCAGGTGGAGAATATGGATCTGCGTTTGCTTCAACGAATTGCGTATGAAGTCCGATGTGAAGAACTTGGACTTTATGCCGACTCATGGAAACTTTACTCTGAGGAAAACTAATGACCTACAATGTTTTAGTTACGGAAACACAAACTTGTCTTTTAAAGTTTGATACAAAAGATGAGGCACTCGCAGTGAGTGAGCGAATCAATCGTGTTCTTGAGTTAGAAGATTCTGAATTTGATGAACATATGGAATGGATGCATGATATCCTACCGGGTTGGGATGTTGAAACTATTGCTGAAGTAATTGAATGACCTGTGGTATTCTGGTACTTGTCGCATACTCTTTAGGAGCACTGCAAATTATTCTTCTACATTATCTTCAAGACAAATGAATCTCTACATTCTTAATGACGTACTGTACGATTACACTTCTGGTATGGCAGTCATCGCAGCGGAATCAACAGAACAGTGTAGGCAAATCTTTATAGAGAAGTTTGGTACTGGTAGTGATTATTCAAATAAAGAACGACAAAGAGAGTTTGATACCGCAGATTTTAAGGTGATTGAGAATGTGAATCATCCAGCGGGTGTTGTGTCTTATGTTTATGGTGGAGGTTGAGTTCGGTGGACGGTTCTTCAAGTGGCACACAAGACGTTACATACGCCGTCCAAACTCCTTATAATAACAAGGTAATTCACACCTCATTCCAATGACAAACGGTATTAGTTCTACTGTGACGGGAAAAAAACTTGGAGATGAAAATCAAATTACAGTAATTCGTAAGATCACAAAGTATGAAGAATTGGTCTTTGACAATGTAGAACAGTTTAATGAATGGAAGAATCTTTCAGATCCTCATCATGAAGATTGGGATAACAACATAATCAAGTTTTATGAGTTTAATTCAAATCATTTTGTTGATATTTGGTATCATACAGAGGAAATTTCTCCAACCGAATATGTAGCACTGAAGGGAGATCAAACAATAGCAACCGATGATTGGATCTTTACAGGAATCTTTAATGAATCCTGTGAGGTTTATGATTTGAATAATATGGAAGTTATTGAGTATCAAGAGTTCTCTATCTGATACATAGTTTTCTTCAGACCAAATCGATTGATGTATTCATTCAGTGATTCATTTAAGATACCATGAAAGAACTCATAAGTGTCGGGAACAGGAATACCTTTTTTGATTGCTGATAGATGTACTAGTTTAATGTAATCACTCAGGTTCTCATTTAATTCGAGTCTATCGGTGTCTAACCCCATGACACCATCTCTTTCCTTTTTTCTACCCAACCATTCTAGGTTCTCAAGAGCATTATTGGTTACGTCACCATCTTTATGCCTAATACCCCAGGAGTCGGTATGATTGGGTAGGAATGCCTTACAAATGATTTGATGAACATAAAAGGATTTAGTATTACCTTTACCATCAGAAAGTTGAACCACACGATAATGTCTATTGTTACCTACCGAGTGTATCTTAAGTTTTCTTAATCTTTTGTGTTTGTTTGAGTAGATGTCTCCATTGATGGTTGCGAAGTAAAACTTATAGGTTTCCATTCCTTCGATGTCAGAAATCCTTCTTGTAACGTCCTGAGACATATTGATACTATTATACTTTTTTTTATGTATAATAGAATATTGGTTATTTTATGTGCTTTTTGAGACATATTGTGAATGTGCCTGTGGAAAACCTGTGGAAAACTATTTGTTATGCTTCTATACGCATAAAGTCTTTATGAGTATAAGAATAGTAGAAAGTCTTATAGAAACCTTCTAGAGTCTTATAAGAAGGTGTCTGGGTCTTGTGAGTTAAGCCGACATTCTACCACAAGAACGCGAAAAAGTCAAGAGGACCGCCATAAAACTTCACAGTCTCGCATAAAATCTCGACGAGAACTGGCGAGAATACACATAAGTCTCATATAATCTCGACGAGATACACACGAGAATATATCATACATCTCGACGAGACATAATCATATCATCATATAATCTCGACGAGAACTGGCGAGAATACACATAAGTCTCATATAATCTCGACGAGATACACACGAGAATATATCATACATCTCGACGAGACATAATCATATCATCATATAATCTCGACGAGAATGCGCGAGAATACATCATAAGTATCATAAGTCTCGACGAGATACACATAAGCATATCATATCATTCGAGAACATATATACAGGTGTGTATCTCGACACGAGCTTGCGTATCATCGAGATACATGCTATAATACATATACATTCTGGAACACCTTATGTACGACGACTACGACTTCGACTATACATATACGACAGAATACGGCGAGCTCGAAGAAGAACTCGACGAAGATTATGCGCGAGACTCACACGATTATCAGGATATGGCGTATAGGCATTATGCATGATGATAGTATAACATAACCTTATACCCCTGTCAAGTATGATTGTGCCAGTTCTTAAAGTGGCACAGAGACCCTTGTGGCATTCTGCCGCAGGGGTTATATTACATATGTTCGACACCAATTCACTGATTATGACTACCATCTCCCTGACTTCTGGTGAAGTTCTAGACATTATCTCTGCGCTTTGTGATAAGGAACAGGCACTATATCTATATGACGCTGAGGATCTACATCTGTCGGCATATTACCTTCACATCATCCAGCAGTTCGAGAATATCTCACATCGATTAGAAGAACTCCCCGGTGAGGAAAGAGTAGCGAACCTGGTGATGGCACTGTGACAATCGCATAAGTGGCACAGAAGGCACCTAAGACCCGCTCTGGGTGCCTTAGGATTCACAAGTCAACCAAACAAACAAATGGCATTCGTTTCCTGGTCTGTTGCTCCTAAGTCTAATCCTGAAGACATGGAGTTCTTTACATCAGAAGATCATGCACTTGATGTTGCTTTTGATTGGTCGGTTGATGATCATGGAGATCCTATGATTATCTTCCGTAATGGAATTAAATGGATGGAGGTCACCGCTTAAACTGGCACACAGGGGGTTCCCAAGGACCCCCAATCCCTGTTATTCTACATTCGTACCCAACCAACAGACCATGACTACCAGAACTACCTATCGAGTAATTGGTTTCGGCACCAACGAACACGGATTCTTTAATGAATTCGCACACTGTGGCACAATTGGTTATGCCTGTGGATTCTATAATGGTCATCTTCAGGATCCAGAGATGGATGGTGCTGTACTCATTCGCGTGAATCATGAGGATTGGGAAGTAATTCAAGAGTTCGGTACAATTCCTTACTCTGTAGTGTGTGGTCCAGGAGGAAACTTTAAGGTAGAAAGGGCAGTTGATATGGTGATAGTCTAGGAAGTGGCACAGGGGCGCTTGTGGGTGCCCCTGATGCCTGATATATTACCATTGTTCCCAACTCATTATGAATCACTACAAAGTTAAGTTTAGTTATGAGAACGCACCTTCAATAGAAGTTGTGATTGATTCTCTTTCTTGTTTAGATACTAATGCTAAACGAAGGAAGTTCAATGATAAACTTCTCAAGCAAAACATCGACGTTACTGAAGTTACTCTCCTCACCAACTGATTATTATGACACAACAAGACTCGGTTACAAAATCACTCAAACTTCTGCGTGATGGATTTAAGGATGATATGGCATCCTTCATATATCAGGATGATCGTATAACAGAAATTATGATGGAATTGATTAGTGATTATGTCGCAGAGAACATTCCTTTGATTGATGAAGATAATCGCATGGATCTATCGATGATGTTGATGGAAACTATTCGCATTAGTGCCCGGTAGGGTGCCAGTTGCGAAAGTGGCACAGAACCCCTTGTGGGATGCCTCAAACCCTGTTATTCTACATTCGTACTTGAGAAATCCCAATGGCAAATCTGATTTGGAATGACCCCGATCCAATTGAAGGTATTGATTATACAATTGTTTCGTTTCAACAAATCAATGATGAAATCGCACTGATTCAGTATAACCAAGGTCAGAGTGAAGCAGAAGTATTTCTTCACGAAATTGTGACAGTCTAGGAACTGGCACAGAACCCCTAGACTTCCTGCTCCAACCCTGTTATTCTACATTCGTACTCAAGCAATTCACCCCATGACTACCACGATGACTACTAACTACAAAGAAGTTCTTCAACCCCAAACCGTTGAGTTCATCGAAGAAAACTGTATCGAAGGTGAGTATGACCTAGATGATGCTCTCAAGTTTATTGATGAGCACGGTGAGACTGACTTCGTTCTATTCTATGATGATTACATTAAAGCGGGCGAGCACATTGGTTATGATGTAGTTGATGCCTTTATCGACTATCATGGGGTTTCTTATGCCGAACATACTGAAGATGCCTACTATGGTGCCTATGATTCTGGTGCAGACTTTGCGGAAGAGTATTACAATAATATTGGTGATGTTCCAGCGTTTCTTGTAGTAGATTGGGAAGCAACTTGGGAGCAGAATCTGTCATATGATTACGACTTCGTGGATGGTTATGTATTCAGTTCTTCGTTCTAACTGAATCAAATCTCGTCGAGATGTGTGTATAATCTCGACGAGACATAACACATCATATCATACATCTCGACATCATATCATAATCACCTCTACTTTAAATCCTTTACATTCTTTTCCTGTTCCTATGATATTATACATTCTTGATTTTGATACATTATGCTCTTTCGCAAATTCATGTAAATTATTTGTTTCTGTATAAGAAACTCCATTCTTAAATATTTTGTATATTATTCCTATCTTACCTATTGCGTGATGTTTATTGTATGTATCGGTACACCATTCTAAGTTTGAAATGTTATTGTTTGTTTTGTCTTTATCAATATGATTGACTTGAGGTAAATTATTTGGATTTGGAATAAATGTTTCGGCAACTAATCTGTGAACTAATCTACTCACTCCATTAACTTTCATTTTTAAATAACCTTTAGGGCAGATATATGATTTCAAATAGTTTCCTTTTTTTCCTATTACTTTTCCATCCTCTGTGACATAATAACCTTTATGAGTTGGATGCTCGAACATTTTATTTAAATCATTTTATACTATTTAGGGGAATGGTGTTTGCCCCTACTATTAAGAAAAGTTACTCCTGTGGTGCTATTATATAAACATGTGTGGGTGGATAGTATAAGGCAGGGAGTGGTGTCCTTGCCTTTTTATTATATTTGTTATGTGGGACACATAGATTATAATCATCCATCCTTAAGTTTTTTTTATATTCTTTATACCCAACTATTTCCGGGCAGGGTCGGTACTCTAGAAGTCTACTGGAATCCGGGTGCCCTGTCAAGCAATTTCACGATCTGTCACATTCGGGTTCTTCCGGATCTCTTAAGGTTTCGACTCGCGGTAGGGGTGCTCGATGGTGTAGGATTACGGAGTCAATCACACCAGACCATGACTCAATCCAATCCCTACGTTCAGCACCTGATGGAGAAGGGTTACAGTGCCGCTGAGTGCCGCACTCCTGCCCCTAGGAAGACCTTCCCCTGCACCATAGGTCTTAGGACCTTCGAGACGGAGGAAGAGTACAAGGAAGCACTCGCAGACTTCCTGAACGGTTACTAAACTGGCACAAGGGGGACGCCGATCCCCCTCTCGACCCATTACACTTAACAAGTCCCAACCAAATCACGATCATGTTTGACGAACTTTGGAACGAGATTCAAGAAACTCCAGGTGAAATCTTTGACATTCTTGAACTTCAAGAAGAACAAGAGAAGTTCGATTTTGATGGTTATCTCGCTGCTGATTACGATTTTTGATTATGACTCTTATCATTAGTGCCGTTGTAATTGTATTCTTCGGCACTCTCTTTTATGCTGAGGATCTCAATCAAGTGGGTCCATTTGATCCCAATTCCATTCATTCCCGTAACACAAAATGACTCCTGACTCGCTTAGTTTCACTGGTGACGCTGTAACCTACCTCGGGTTGATTGGTGTCATCTCCACCGCAATCATCGTGGTTTCAGTATTTCGTTCCTACTTCAATTCTCCTCTCCGCAAATGAATCCCAAACTTGAAATGTTGAGTGCTCGTGAACAACTCATGAGCGACATTGAATGTATCATTGAAGGATTCTTCTGGGATACATGGGGCGATGAATACGTTGTCGCACAGAATGAATTGATAAAAACTCTGTGTGATTCTGTTTGTGCTAACTTTCCCTCTAATTGATGTGCCAGTCGCATAAGTGGCACAAGAGGCACCCCAAAGACCCCTAAGGGGTGCCATACTTAACAAGTCAACCACCACGACACCTCAAATGTATTTTAAGACTGATCAATCTTCTCTAGGTGGTTCTACTTCAATCTTTCTTAAAGTTGCAGTTGAATCTCCTGAAGATTGGAAGTTCAATATCTTTCATAATGCACATTATGGAATCTTTTGTTTTCGTGAAGGAAAACTTGAACTGATCTCAAAGCACTTTGAAATGCCCAAGTTTCGTAAGTGTAAGTGTAATTCTTTTGAGATTGCACAGAAAAAAGTCACCGAATGGATCTCCCAATTTAACTGAAACAATCATGACTAAAATCCCCAAAATCTTCTCCTATAGTTTTGTTTTGGTTGTTTCTTTGTTGATGTGGATGTATATCATCGATGGTGTAAAAGCAGGCATTAAGTTATATCAGTATCAAACCGTCCAAACTCATAAGTAACACTAATGGTTCGGGGGGTTGACCTTTCCCCCCCAAGACCCTATACTTAACAAGTCAACCACCAACGACACCGACCGATGACCGCAACCTACCAGACCTGCCTGACCGACCAAACCTATAACGGTTGGACCAATTATGAGACCTGGAATGTGGTCTTGTGGATTGAGAATGATGAATCGGTCCAGGATTACATTCAGCAAAATGATGTCTGCTGCTATGAAGAATTGCTGGAATTGTTCTACGAATGTGGCACTAAAGAGACTCCTGACGGTGTAAAGTGGAATGATCCTAAAGTTAATCGCGCCGAGATTAACGGAGACGTTTTCGACTTCTAGTCTCGACTAGATTATAGTTAAATCTCGACGAGATACACATACATTCTCGTCGAGATACACATACATTCATTATCATCATTACATCTCGACATCATTACATCATCATCATGAATCTCAATAACATTCGTTACATACAGATCACGGGTGAGTCTGTTACATTTGACAAGACAAGTGCGGGATGGATTGCTACGGGATGGGAGAAAGGTTTACCAGTCTGTCGCAAACCGATGACAGAGCAAGGTGTAATTAACACTTTGACACATTATAAGCATCAGGACGCTATCATTCTCTCTCCTGTATAACAAACAAACAAGAGAGTTAGGATTATGATTCTAACTCTCTCTTTTATTCTTTACATTTAACTAAGTATAAAGAATACAATAAGGATTTGATTTTTATTGTTTACATTTAACTAAGTATAAAGTATAAAACAACAATTTGATTCTTTATTCTTTATATTTTACTGAATTATACCTTGGCAGGGTGAGTGTCCTATAAGTGGTCGTCGTCGGGGTTCCCGCCCCTCTCTTGCTTTCCTATAGTATAGCGACCTTGCTGCCGCTTCTGTGGGGGTCTTGTGCCACTTTTGGAACTGATCGAAACCCCTTGACCTGCCGTCGAATCTGTGAGATTCTTTAGGGGTAGTCAATCACTCAGTCAAATGTTTTCTACCACCATCACCAATCCCAAATCTTTTGGTGCTACCTACCAGTGGGCGATTCTCTCTGTATTGCCTATGGATAGCAACAAGAAAGTTCACGGTCTTAACTCTCCGGAGATTAAGTCCGCGCTGGGTTTGAGTAATGCTGCCCGCACAAGTCTGTGCCTGATGCTTAAAGAGATGGCAGGCAAAGGTTTGGTGCGTCGGTATGATCTTAAGATCGGCAATCGTCGCATCGTTTCTTATAAGCGCCTGATGCCGCTTCGCAAGCGTGAGCGGATCGCCCGCTTCCTGGGTCTGTGACAATCTGTTAAGTGTCACCTGGGGGATCGCAGGATCCCCCATCCATCGTTTAAGATTAACAAGTCAACCACACCGGAACCGACCATGCGCAAAATCGAACGCCAGATGAACGCTGCGATCAATAACAAAATTGATTGGAAGCAAGATAACACTGAGGTGATTTACTATAGTGGAACTGATGTTTCTGATGTATATCTTCACGGCAATTTGATTGCTCGGGTAGGTTCTCACTCTATCGAATTGTTTGATGGTGGGTATCAGTCAAACACAACAAAGAGTCGCCTCAACGCTATACTTTCCGCTCACGGATTGCCTGGCGAAGGTGTATTCCAAAAGAACTTTAAGTGGTTCTTAAATTATGCCGGCAACGGTGTGATTCCTTTCTTCTCTGGTATGAGACTTGCCTGAGTTAGTATAGCAAACTCAAGGGTGCTAAGTTATACTTAGTGCCCTTCTTTTTTTATATTTTTTTATATCTAACTATTTCAGGGCAGGGTGGGTACGGATCAAGTCTACTGGAATCCGGGGCCCCTGTCAAGCATTTTAGCAACTCTTAACAATTGGTTTCTTCAGGTTTTCTTCAGGTTTTCTTCAGGTTTGGACCGTCCGGATGGGTTCCCAATGGTCTAGGATATGGGAGTTCCAAACAAAACCGACCATGCCCGCAACGCTCACCGCCCACTCCCTGAAAGTCTCCTGGGTCTTCACCCCTGAAGAGTCCGGCGCCATCAAGATGCTGGAACTGGTCCCTGCTGCTGATGGCACCGACGCTTATGATGCGCTGATCCAGTGGCGCACCAGTCCCAAGGTATACAGGTTCGCCGTCGAAGACGATGCGACCGCTGCTAAGTGGTTTGACCTTCTGGGGGACCCGGAAGCACGTTCCAGCGTCTCCTGGGGGTCGCTGATCGCCCATGCTCGGCGCCACGGTGACATCGAATCGGTGGAGGTGTGACAATCTGTTAAGTGTCACCGGGGGGTCCCGCGACCCCCCATCCATCTCCTATACTTAACAAGTCAACCGCCGGACCCGACCATGTTTAAGACTTTCGCTCAAAAGGGATTCCAAACAACTTTCCCGAACGGTTTCACCGTCAGCGTTATGTTTGGCGCTGGTAACTACTGTGAAAACAGGTTTGAAAACAGGTTTTCCGATCTAGAAGTTGGTGACACTGTTAAAGTGTGGAGCGATCACAATTCTCCTGATGCTGAGATTGCCGTCATCGCCCCTGATGGTGAGTTTGTAACTGGATTCCCTGGTTGTCCCGATTGTGATCAAGTTAGGGGTTGGGTAACAACTGAAGAGATGCTGGAAGTGATGAACTGGGCGGCAGCAAAGTAGATATAAAGATACAAATCTCGACGAGAATATACACAAATCTCGTCGAGATTACATACACATCTCGTGAGATGTATCATATCATAACATATCATACATCTCGACACACATTCATTACATCATCTCGACACGCATTACATCATCATGTTTATTGTAACTTATCAGATTCCGTATGGCGATTGTGAATGGCGCAGACAATCATTTAATACGTTAGAAGAGGCAAAACGTATGGTAGAGTTTTATATCTCTTGCGGAAGTCCTGCGAGGTTGGTATAAAGATCTAAAGATCTAAAGATATAAGGAACTACTCAGGATTGAATGTAATTTATTGTCAGTGGTGTGGTTTATTCTTTACATTCAGTCCTGTCTAATTCTTTATATCTTTACATTTAACTAAGTATAAAATTACATTTAACTAAGTATAAAGATATAAAGAATGATTCGATTTGTTATTCTTTATATTTTTACATTTAATTGATTCTTTATTCTTTATATTTTACGAGATTATACCATGGCAGGGTGAGTTACTAGATTTGTATCATCGCGCTCTCTGCGCTCCCTCTTCTGTTGTTCCCATAGTCTAGTCGGTCTGCTGCCCAACCGCGAGTCTCGAACCATTAGCGTTGCTGATCAAACGAGTTTCGATTTTGGTATCAGGACGCTACAGTTTAGGGGTTGCGGGATCCGGTCCTAGGGTTTATTGTGATGAAGTCAAACGCACCGCTGACATGTCCACTATCACCGTCAAGACTAACAACGTTCCCCGCGATCTCATCAGCGCGTTCCAACTTTCCAGCGCCCAGTATACTAAACTCCGCGCCGAGTATGATTGGATGGAAGATCAAGATTTCGACTATGCCTATGCGATGTTCTTCAACTATCGGGGGCAAGTGTACACTCTGGCAGACTTTATGCGCACCGAGGGTGATATTTTGCGCGACGGATGGCAAGGTATATTGAATGAAACGTTTTTCAGCGGGATTGTAGTTAAGATAATTGAATCCTGTGAGCGTATCGTAGTTGGGAGATATTGCGTCTAGATTACACTTAAGGGGGAGCAATCCCCCTCCAATTCTTTACACTTTCCTCTACACTTTCTAGACTCATGTATTTCGACCGATTCGACATAGTATCCGCCCATTATGCTTTCTGCGCCGATTATCACGGCGGGCAGTGTAGTGAACTCTACGCTAAGTTGTCACGTATCAGTAACTATTTCCGCCCCGGAATGGCGTGGAATGGGTATGATTCCCTGACCGAAAACGGGCAGGTAATTTATGACAACCTGGTCAATTCTCTAGAGTTTGGTGCTGAATTTTGGGAGGATTATCTGGCACACTAAGTTATACTTAAGGGGGGACCAATCATCCCCCCATTCTTTACACTTTCCCATTTCTTTCTTTCTTTATAGTTTATGGCAAGAACTTTCTCTCCCGCTGTTAACATCGAAACCCGCCAGATTGAGTGGGCGATGTATAGGGCAGGCGCCTATGTTGGCGTCTCAAGTGCAGTTGAGATCGCGGCATATTTCAGGGAAAAATATAAACAATTACCTGAGGAATGGCGCAAAGCGCATATCTAACTGCGAAGCGTTAAGTTATACTTAACGCTTTTTTTCTTTCTTTATATCCAACTATTTCAAGGCAGGTGCGGTACTCTAGAATTCTACTGGAATCCGGGGCCCATGTCAAGCATTTTAACGGTTTGATACATTAGGATCGCTGATGGGTTTTTTCTGGTTTCGATCCACGGTGGGGATCCGCCGCTCCTAGAATTTAAGAGTCAACTGCACCGCGACCCGTGATCTTCCACTTCCCCGCCTCCGCCTCCGCTGCCGCCGTGGCAGACTTTCACACCCTGCGCCAGTGCCCCAGTGCCACCATGCCCCGCGCCCGTCGCCGTGCCGCTGCCCGCGCCGCTTGGGGCACTCTAGAGCGCCAGGAGGGCGAGTCCTGGGTTGGATTCTGGGGCGCTTGCCTTGCGGCGCGGACCGCCGTGTGACGATCTGTTAAGTTCCACAAGGGGGGTCGCGGGATCCCCCATCCCGGTGCTACAGTATGGGGACAATCAAACGAACGCGGGCGGCGTGATGATACAAACCAGGTCACCCATCCTGCCAAGCAATAATAATATATTAAACTTGCGTAGAGTTAGCTATACTTTTCCAGATTGCTTGCGGTTGGGCGCCCTAGGTGGTACAATTTAGGGGTCCCGTAAGGTTTCCCCATGACCACCACCACCGCCACCGCTGCCCGCCACAATGAGACTGACGCCCTACTGGAGCGGGTTCTGCGCGGACTACATGGCACAAATCCGCAGGCAGCGGCAAACCTAGAGTTTGACCTTGCCAACTCTGAACCGGTTGCCGCGCAGAACTTTACTGTAACTGCGCGGGGGGAAACTATCAATTTCACCTCTACACTTAGCGATGCGAAAGTGTTAGAAACTCTGCGCGGGATGCGCTCTAACTTTGCGCAGAATCTTGCGCAAAAATTTAACAAACTGTCTGCGTCACAATACGCTTGGGCGCATAAATTGGCGATTGATAATGTTAAGGTTGCGCCGGTTAAATCTAACGAACCCTCGCAATTTGAGGCACTGTTTAATGCCTTCGAGGCAGCAAAGTCTAAGGGCGCCAAGCGCCTAACTCTACGATTCGAGGGTGTTAATGTTAAGCCAAACCGCGATCTTAGCGCACTTTGGGTTACATCTCAAACCGAATTTGAACAGGGCGATTATGGGATGAAACCAAAGTACCTGGGGAAAGTTACACCTCAGGGCTGCGATTCGCGCCTGTCGGATACAGTTAAAGAGATCATAATGGGCGCCGCCAATGATCCCCTTAGCGCAGCAATACGCTACGGTAAGGTTAGCGGGGAGTGCTCATGTTGCGGGCGGGAGTTAACCGATCCGCGCAGTATTGAGCGGGGGATTGGTCCTATCTGCGCGACCAAGTTCGGGTGGTAGGATATACTGGGAGAGGCGCAATCCTCTCCCTTTTCGTATATGCGTGTGGGCGCACTTATGTTCGTTCGTGTATAGACAGGGGTCCGGGGGGGTTGTTTATATTTTATAGGGACCGTATAAGCTATAAACGACCCAGATCGACCTATAAATACCGATCTCACTTAAAAAATTTTTCAGTACTATATAATTCATAAAAGGTAGCACAAAATACAAAGACATGAAAAAAAATTCCGGAGAAATTTTTGACTCCATACAGGTCGATCCAATTACAGGAAAATACTTTATAATCGTTCCCGAACAAATTATGAATGATCTCTCTTGGTATGAAGATACCGAAATCAAAATAAGACTCGAAGGTGATGAAATTGTGATTTCAGAAAGAGATGATTGACCTCTTATAGATAATCTGTTATAATAAAGAATTGAGTATTGTAATTTTATGGCAAAAGGATTCACAGTAAAGGCAAAATCGCCCGTTACATCAGATAGTCAACCAGAATGGGACTATAACTTAGCAAAAGAAATAGTAAAAGGAAAATCAATAGTATTCTGTTTACCCGGAAGAGGAGTATCCTATACCTATCTTAAGAATTTTGTACAACTCTGCTTTGATCTAGTTCAGTCCGGAGCAAGTATTCAGATTTCTCAAGACTATTCTTCCATGGTAAACTTTGCTCGTTGCAAATGCCTTGGAGCAAATGTTCTGAGAGGTCCGGATCAACTTCCATGGGACGGAAAACTAAACTATGATTGGCAATTATGGATTGACTCAGATATTGTATTCAGTAGTGAAAAGTTTTGGCAACTTGTTCTAATGAATAAGGATATTGCCTCCGGTTGGTACGCCACAGAAGACGGTCATACCACATCTGTCGCTCACTGGATGGAAGAAGATGACTTCCGCAATAATGGTGGAGTCATGAATCACGAAACAGTTGATAGTATCAGCAAAAGACGCAAACCATTTACGGTGGATTATGCCGGTTTTGGTTGGTTACTCATTAAAAAAGGAGTTTTTGAACACTCCGAAATGAAATATCCATGGTTTGCTCCAAAAATGCAAGTTTTTGAATCCGGAGAGGTTCAGGATATGTGTGGAGAGGACGTATCTTTCTGTTTAGACGCAAAAGAAGCAGGATTTGAGATTTGGTGTGACCCTCGCATTCGAGTCGGGCACGAAAAAACACGAATTATCTGAAAAAATGAAAGAAGTATATAATATTCTATGTAATGGTAGAAAAATATACTCAAATCTCTCGGAAGAAGAGTATTTTAATGTTATAGAGGACCTGGCAGCTGAGTTTTATCAGACAGGTTCTCCAAATCCAAACGAAATTGAAACCGAAATTATAGGAGAATAACCATGGCAATCAAAAAATCATCCGGCGGTAAGCAAGAAATTGAATCTTTTCCCAAAAAAACAAAGCAAGGAATGGGTTTAAATACAAAATATTCCTCAACATCACGAAATAAAGCAAGAAAAAAATACCGAGGGCAAGGAAAATCGTAAATAAATAAGTTTTTATTGAAATTATAATTGGAACAGTATTCAATGGGAACACATCTCCTTTTAGAGGTGTACGATGTAGATTTTAAAATACTAAACGACGTAATATCACTCCAAGAAGCAATGGAGAAAGGTATTACTCGTGCAAAAATGACAATTTTAAACATTTTTTCCCATTGTTTTGTTCCTCAGGGATGTACTATTGTCATCGCTCTTTCCGAAAGTCACGTATCATGCCACACATGGCCAGAAAATGGTTGTGTGGCAATTGACGTATATACCTGTGGTGAAGGAAATCCTAGACTTGTTGTAATTGAGTTACTTAAATACCTAAATTCCTACAATTATAATCTACGAGAAGTAAATCGTTAAATAATACAGGGAGATAGGAACCTCCTTTATAAAAGTTCTGTTTTAACTTTAAAACAGGAGCAAAAAATGGCAAATTTACCCGTGGATAGAGACAAAAATTACATGAGAGAGATGTGGGGAACATCAAGATTGATTACAGATTATGAAAAAGTGCCACCCACAAGAGTGATTCAAGAAGTTATGCACGATACCGCACCAAAACATGATCTCAAAAAACAGCAGGAACTTCATGAAAAAATTCGTAATGACGAAGATTACGATGACTGGACCTACGGAACCGAACCAAACTATGGTTCTTCCTGGAAGTAAGTATAAATAAATAAAAAACTTTTATTCGATGGCAATTCAAAGGATATCCAGATCATTTAAAGATATCAGTTTATCCTTTGAACCTCATCCAGTAACAAAGGATCTGCCAATATTAAAAAATGAAAATGCAATTCGCAGATCAGTAAGAAATATTGTAGAAACTATTCCAACGGAAAGATTCTTCAATTCAATATTAGGATCTGATATTACAAAAAGTTTATTTGAATTTGTCGATTTTGGTACTGCATCAGTAATACAAAGTCAAATTGAAATATCAATTAATAACTTTGAACCAAGAGTGAATAATGTAATCGTTCAGGTGGATCCTATTCCAGATGATAATACATTTAATGTAACAATTATTTTTGATATTATAGGACAAGAAATACCAACTCAAGAATACTCATTCATATTAGAGGCAACAAGATAAAATGCCTTTCACTAAATTTACAAATCTGGATTTTGATCAGATAAAGACCTCGATTAAAGATTATCTCCGTGCCAACTCCACATTCACGGATTTTGACTTTGAGGGGTCTAATTTTTCAGTATTAATCGACACTCTGGCATATAATACCTATATTACCGCATTTAACTCGAATATGATTGTGAATGAATCCTTCTTGGATTCTGCAACATTAAGAGAAAATGTAGTCTCGCTCGCAAGAAATATTGGTTATGTACCTCGCTCCAGGACAGCAGCAAAGGCACGAGTATCCTTTAATGTACCAGTAACCACAAATACTTCCGTAGTGACCTTACAGGCGGGTTTGGTGTGTGTGGGGTCCGTTGATAATACCTCTTATACATTTTCAATTCCTGATGATATCTCGGCAAATGTGGTGAATGAAGCGGCATCCTTTAATAGTATTGATGCATATCAGGGAACATTTCTCACAAAACAATTTATTGTTGATGGATCATTAGATCAAAGATTTATATTGAATAATTCTTTCATCGATACTTCGACAATCTCCGTTTATGTGAAAGGAATTAATGATAGTGGTGTTGGTGTAGAATATTTTTCGGTTGATAACATTCTTGAAGTAAAATCAAACTCAAAAATTTATCTTTTACAAGAAGTTCAGGATGAAAAGTATGAATTACTTTTTGGTGATGGTATTATTGGACAAAAATTAGAAAATAATGCTGTCATTACCGTAAATTATATCGTAACTGACGGAAAAGAAGGTAATGGGGCATCTTCTTTTTCTTTTGCCGGAAGTATCCGAAATGCAGAAGGAGCAACAATTAATATAGGTTCAGTATCCATCACGACAAATCAGTCATCTCAAAATGGATCAGAAATAGAATCAGTAGATTCTGTTAAGTATTTTGCTCCGAGAATTTATTCCTCACAATATAGAGCGGTAACTTCGAGAGATTATGAGGCAATTATAAAAAAAATATATCCAGATACCGAATCTGTTGCGGTTGTTGGTGGAGAAGAACTCGTTCCTGCGCAATTTGGAACAGTATTTATAAGCATTAAACCAAAAAATGGAACCTTTGTTTCAGATTTTAATAAACAACAAATTAAAAATAAACTAAGACAATATAGTATTTCCGGAATTAATCAAGAAATAATTGATCTTAAACTACTATATGTTGAGATTGATTCATCAATTTATTATAATTACAATCAAGTATCTTCATTAGAATCACTAAAAACAAAAGTAATAAATTCATTAACTGAATACTCGAAATCTGTTGATCTTAACTCATTTGGTGGAAGATTCAAGTACAGCAAAGTTCTTCAAATAATTGATAATACCGACACTTCCATAACCTCTAATATCACCAAGGTTAAAATTAGAAGAGACCTAAAGGCACTAATAAATCAAGTTACTCAATATGAATTATGTTTTGGAAACAAATTTCATATTAATTGTGATGGATTTAATATTAAAAGTACCGGATTTAAAATTTCCGGAGAATCAGAAACGGTATATCTAACAGATGTTCCAAACAAGGATTCTAGTAGAAATTTAGATGGAAGTGGAAAAGGAATATTGTCAGTAGTAAGACCATTAAGTGACGGGTCCACAAGAGTGGTTGTAAAATCTGCCGGAACGGTCGATTATACCAAGGGTGAAATTACATTAGGACCATTAAATATTATTTCCACATCTAAACCAAATGATATTATCGAAATACAGGCATTTCCGGAATCAAATGATGTTGTTGGATTAAGAGATCTATATTTAAATTTTAGTATCGAAAAAAGCACAATAAATATGGTAAGAGATGTAATCGCTTCTGGTGATGAAATATCTGGAACGGCATTTATCAAAGACTACTACACCTCAAGTTATTCAAACGGGAATCTAATAAGAGTATAATATGATACAGACTGGGTTCGAATCTAGAGTTAAGGTTCAACAAGTTATAGAAAGTCAACTTCCAAATTTTATTTTGGATGAAAGTCCCAATACGGCAGAATTCTTAAAACAATATTATATTTCTCAGGAATATCAAGGTGGTCCAATTGATATTGCAGAAAATTTAGATCAATATTTAAAATTAGATAATTTAACTCCCGAAGTTATTGTAGATTCTGTCAGATTATCCACTAATATTTCATCCTCTTCCGGAATTGTTACGGTTACCTCGACTAAGGGATTTCCTCAAACTTATGGATTACTCAAAATTGATGATGAAATTATTACCTACACTGGATTAACTACAAATACATTTACCGGTTGTATTCGTGGATTTAGTGGAATTGTTGACTATCATAAAAATTTAAATCAAGAAGAACTAGTATTTTCCGAATCCGAAGCTGTTTCTCATAATAGTGGGGTACTAGTACAAAATTTAAGTTCTTTATTTTTGAAAGAATTTTATAAAAAATTAAAATATACTTTCACTCCTGGATTGGAAGAATATGATTTTGTATCAAATTTAAATGTTGGTAATTTTATAAAAGAAGCAAAATCTTTTTATCAATCAAAAGGAACTGACGAATCATTTAGAATTTTATTTAATATTTTATATGGAGTAACGCCACAGGTTGTAAACCTAGAGAATTTTTTAATTAAACCTTCCTCCGCAGAATTTATCAGAAGAGAAGTTTTAATCGCAGAGAGAATTTCGGGAGATCCTTCTAAATTGGTGGGACAAACACTTAAAAAAGTTAATGATGAAAATATCAGCGCCTCAATTTCTGAAGTAGAAATATTTACCAGAAATAATATTCCATACTTTAAAATTTCACTTTTTGTTGGATATGAAAATTTTTCTGCTGTTCTTGGAAATTTTACAATTACTCCAAATACAAAATGTATAACAAATGTTTCTATTGGATCTTCGGTAATTTCAGTAGACTCCACGATTGGATTTCCAGAAAAAGGAGCACTTGTATCCGGAAATAATAAGATTAATTATACTAGTAAAAGTATTAATCAATTTTTTGGATGTGTGGGAATTACATCGGTAATTTTATCAACCGACAACATAAGATCCGATGAAATTTATTTTAGTTATGAAGACGGAGATTTAAATAAAAAGGTTGAGATAAGGCTTGCCGGAGTATTATCTAAATTTGTACAAGTATCCGATACCTTAAATCTAGATGAGGGTCAAATAATTTCTGTTAAAAATATTGGAGATTTAATCAGAAATCCACAAAATAATAAAACATATAAAGAAATTTTTGCAAATTCTTGGATATACAACACCGCATCTAGATATGAAATAGAAAATATTAATAATTTTATTTTAAAAAGTCCAATTGATAGATCTAGTTTAAAAGTTGGAGATGAAGTTGAAATATTAGAAAGAGGCACTAACATAGTAGTTTCATCATCCGGTGCATATATTTCTGATATTGTATCAGCAGAAAATAGAGTTATTATTACTAATTCTGGATTTTCTGCAGAAATTGGTGCAAAATACGATTTAAGGAGAAAAATTAATACCGCAAATAGTACAATAGTTCCAATACAGTTTGGAAATAATGTTATTATATCTGATATTCAAAATTTATATACTGATAGTGAGTATTCGTATGTAGCTTCCAATTCATTACCATCGGGAAGAGATGGATATGCTGGAAATTTTACATATAGAATAACAAAAGACATTAAAACATCTGTTGGAGTAGGAATAACTGATGTAATTGATGACAATTATACTAGTATAGTATTTCAAAATACTGTTCCGTTTATCACCGGAGATAGAATTTATTATCAACCATCAGGAACTCCAATTGTAGGTTTAGATACTGGAGATTATTATATACAAGTTTTAGATTCACCTAATAAAATAAGAGTATTTTCATCAAGATCATTTGTTGGAACTGATAATTTTTTAACATTTTCTAATTCAAATTTTTCCAATCAAACTCACAAATTTACGTTATATTCTCAAAAATCAGGAATAATAGGTGCTCAAAAACTATTAAAAAAATTTCCATTATCTCAAAGTATCGATACAGGAACCGGAGAATTAACAATTCCTGGTCCAGTTGGAATGTTAATTAATGGCGTAGAAATTGTCAATTATAAATCAGATGATAAAGTTTATTATGGACCACTAAAATCTATTAATGTATTAAATGGTGGAAATGACTATGATGTTATCAACCCTCCACTACTAGTTGTTTCTGCTGGACTTGGAAATACTGCTTTGGTTAGACCGGTGGTTAGAGGATCAATTAAAAAAGTTTACATCGACTCGCAAGATTATGACATCAATACAATTGTTTCTATCAAAATAACCGGAGGTAATGGATCTGATTGTGTATTGGAACCAATTATCACAAAAAGAAAGAGAGATATTTTATTTGATGGAAGATTAACAACTAATTCTGGTGGAATTAGCTCTACCACGAATCAATTATCTTTTATATCCGATCACAATTTAAGTAATGGAGAAGCTATAGTTTATAATTCTAATGGTAACTTACCAATTAGCATCGGAACTACAAATTTAACTTTAGTTAATAATTCTACATATTATCCTAAAATTGATAATAACAGAACTATCAGACTTTATCAGTCCAATTCTGATTATCAGTCAGGGATTAATACTGTCAAATTTAATGGAATTAATGCCGGCGGAATACATAAGTTTTCAACTGCACTATTCAAAAATACAATATCAGAGATTAAGGTACTAAATGGTGGTAGTGGATATACAAATAGAAAATTAATTGTTTCTTCTGCGGGAATATCTACGAGTAATCATGCAATTAATTTCCAAAAACATGGATTTGAAAGTGGAGAACTTGTAACATATCAATATGAAACATCCACAATCGGCATTTCTACATTATCTCAATACTATGTCTTAAAAAATAATGATAATTCATTTAGACTTTGCGATGCTGGAATTGGTGGAACTAACATATCAAACTACAACAGAAAAAATTACGTTAGATTTTCTTCCATAGGATCTGGATATCAATATTTTAGTTATCCTGATATTTCGGTTTCTATACAATATACTCCTGTTGGATTTGGTACGACAACTCAACAAGTTCAATCTCTTGTGACAACTCCTGTAGTTAAGGGTACTATTGTTGATGCCTATCTATATCAAGGTGGAACCGGATATGGATCAACAATTTTAAATCTTGAGAAAAAACCATCAATATCCATAAAAAATGGCAGAGAGGCAAGATTAACTCCAATTATTATAAATGGTCAAATTAATTCAGTAAATATTGAATCTAGTGGAAATGATTATTATTCAACTCCCGATTTGATTGTAACTGATTTAACCGGTAGTGGTTCTGGAGCAGATTTAAGACCTGTTATTATAAATCAAAGAATAACAGACGTTAAAGTGATAAGTGCCGGAATTGGATACTCTAGTTCTTCTACAACAATTCAAGTAAAACCGGCGGGTTCTGGTGCTATTTTAGATGCTAATATTAGAGATTTAACGCTCAATCATAATGTAAAGTTTGGTAATGAAATTTTAAGAGAGACTGAAAATCAATTGCAGTACTCGGTTTGTGGATATTTTGATACTTTAAGAAACTCATTTAATGATAATGAATCTAAAGTATCTAATATAATTGGGTGGGCATATGATGGAAATCCAATTTACGGACCTTATGGTTACTCCAATCCAAAGGATTCGAACTCCATTCCTAAAAGTCTAATATCTGGATATGTATTGAATTCTTCAAATATTATTGACAGACCCAATAGTTTTTCGTCAGGATTTTTTGTTGAAGATTATCAGTACACAAATTCTGGAGATTTGGATGAAAATAATGGAAGATTTGGAAAAACTCCAGAATTCCCCGATGGCGTATATGCTTATTTTTCAACTCTAGACATCTCTTCAAATCCTACATTTCCATATTTTATTGGAAACAGGTATAGATCAAACACAATAAAAGAAAATTCCACTTTAAATCAAAAATTTGATTTTAATAACTCAAATTTACTTAGAAATACTCTACCTTATAAAGTTTCTGATGATTATGCAAAAAATGACTTCGTAAACGAGGTAGATCAAATTACCGCACAAGAAGCAATTGTTGAATCAGTTTCTGAAGGATTTATAAGTGGTTTTGATATTGTTAATTCCGGATTTAATTATAAAGTTAATGATGTATTAAATTTTGATGACAGCAATACTTTAGGTGGAGGTCTAATCGCAAGAGTATCTTCAATTGAAGGAAAAGATATCGTAAAAATAGATACTTCTGTGGAAACTTACGAGAATGCCATTTTTACATATGAAAATGGAGAAGAAGTAAAAGTTACAATCAAACCAAATCATAACTTATCAAACAATGACTTTATTGTTATTTCAGGATTTTCTACTAATTTATCCAAATTAAATAATTCATATAAGATTACAGTTTCTTCTTATTATTCGAATGTTCTTAAGGACATTCCTTCTTCACCAACATCTGGATTAACTACCGAAATTTATGTTACGCAACTTCCAACTACGGTATCTGTCGGAAGTAGTATTTCGATAGGTGGAGAAATACTATCAATATTAGAAGTATATAAAAATCTTAATATTCTTAAAGTAGAACGAGGATCTACTGGAGTATCTCATACTACAACCACTCAAATAAACTTTATTCCGGATTCATTTATTATTCCACAAAAAATAGATTATTTTGAATCTAAAGTAAATAATAAGGTATTTTTTAATCCAGTCCAATCAGTAGGAATTGGAACTACCCCTGGCGCCACTATTACAACAACCTTCAAATTTGGCGATTCAAATATTACTAGAAATATTCCTACGCAAGGAATTTATATCGAAAATCATCCATTTTCTAATAATCAGAAAGTAGTTTTTACAACTAATGGTGGAACACCAATCTCAATTTCAACTTCACCAACTTCCGGTACATTTGATTTACCTCAAAATGTATATGTAACGAATAAAAATATTAATACTATTGGAATTAAAACTAGTCTTATTTCTTCTGATGTATTTTTTAGAATTAATGGGAGCAATAATGACAAATATTCATTTGAAAGTACTTATCCACAAATAATTGGAAAGGTTGAAAGAATTAAGTCTGTTGTTTCAGTTTCAACTTCCCACGAACTTTCTAATCAAGATAATATTAAATTAAATATTAAACCAAATCTTTCTGTGGGAATTGGAACATCAACATCGATTTACACTAAGAGAGATTTGATAACTGGTAATATTTTAATCAATCCAATTTCATTCAATTCTAGTGGAATTAATACGGAAACAGATACAATTTTAATTAATTCACATAATTTAAAAACTGGTGATAAAGTCTTGTATTCTGCAAATTCAGTTGCGTCTGGATTATCGACAGGATTTTATTATGTTTATAAGGTTAATGATAATTCTATAAAACTTTGCGAAACATACATTGATTCTGAAACAATCCCTCCAACAATAGTAGGTATTAACAGTACTGGTGGATCTAATCAAAGCATTTCGTTAATAAATCCACAGATTATATCATTTAAAAATAATAATTTAGTATTTAATTTATCAGATAATTCTTTGGTGGGATATAACTTTAAGATTTACTATGATAAAGATTATAAAAATGAGTTTATATCAACTCCATTATCGGGAATAGGAACTATTGGAGTTTCGAATAACGCATCAATTACTATTAATTATGACGACAATATTCCAACTCAATTATATTATAATCTGGAAAAATCTGGATATATCAGTACTTCAGATAAAGAAGTAAATAATTATTCTGAAATATTGTTTGTAGATAGTATATACAATTCTAACTATAAAATTTCTGGAGTGGGAACTACAACATTTAATATTTCTTTATCCAAAAAACCAGAAAAACTAACATATACTTCAAATGAGTGTGATAGATTACAATATCTCACAAACTCACTATCAGCAAAAGGTCCAATTGATAAAATTAATATTATTTCTAGTGGATCTGGATATAAAAAACTTCCATCAATTAAAGGATCTAATTCCTTGGCAGGAAAAGATGCCTACATTATCCCAAAATCGACATCCATAGGAAATGCAAAGGAAGTAAGAATTATTGATGAGGGGTTTCAATATTCCTCGGATAAAACTTTACAGCCAATCGCAGCAATATCTCCACTAATTATTATTAAAAATTCAAATACAATTGATTCAGTAATAGTTACAAATGGAGGAAGAGGGTACACGGATGTACCATCTATAGTAATCGTAAATATCGAGACCGGAGAAGAAATTAATAGCGGAATACTAGAGGCAACTCTATCAGGAAACACGATAAATTCAGTTAATATTATACAAAAACCAAAGGGTATTCCCGAAACAGCAGTGGGATTATATGCTACTAACAACACTAATGGAATTAGTATTCAAAAAGTTGAATCTAGTTCAACTGGAATTTTTACATGTTTTATAACAACTCCAACACTTGGGTTTTCTACACCCGCATTTAATATTGGAGATGAAGTATTCATAGAAGGAATTCAAAAATCTAGTATCAATGGTTCTGGATTTAATTCAGAAAACTATGGATATAAATTTTTTAAAATTAGTAATTACAATAATACAGGAGTTCTTGTTGCAGTAACAATTGATATTTCAAAATTAACTCCAAATACTGGTATAGCAAAGACAGTTCAGGATTCTATTGGAAATATTATAAAAAGTATAGATTACCCATCATTTAATATTACTAAAACTCCATCCTCGTTTAATATTGGGGAAAAACTTATTTCAAATGGAATTGAGAGAGATTTAAAAATTTCTTCATATCAAAATTCATTCATTAAAGTCTTAGGAAGATATGAGTTGTCTACTGGAGAAGTTATTATAGGAAAAGAATCTGGAAATATAGCTACTGTAGATAAAATTAAATCTGGTTTTGGAAGATTTAATGTTGATTATTCAGTTGAAAAAAGTATTGGATGGTCTAATGATGTTGGAAAATTAGATCAAGATAATCAAGTTATTCCTGATAATGATTATTATCAAAATCTTTCTTATACAATAAAAAGTCCAATTACATATCAGGAATTAAGAACACCAGTTAATAGTTTAGTTCATTCAAGTGGACTAAAGAATTTTTCAGATACTGGAATTACATCAACTACCAACTCTGGAATTACAACTTCAGAGAATGCTACTACTATATTTTATGACATAATTGAGGAAAATAGAGTAGATACAATTTATGATTTTGATTTAGTAAAGGATATTGATGTAGTTGGAACATCTTCAAAGTTCTTAAAACTAAAAAATAAAAAATTAACTGATTACATTGAGTGTAAGACCAATGTGGTTTTAAAAATAGATAATATAAATCGTCAATTTTCTGATGCGGATGGGAATCCGAGTGAATTTATTAATTTAGCAGAATTAAACCCCGGAGAATCTTATCTTAATTTATTAGTTAGAATTTCTACCGCTGATAATTCTCAAATTCAATTATCAGAAATAATTATACTTGATAATGGAAATGATTTATTTTTATCTGAGAAATCAACAATAGTAAACACCGGGACAGAAATTATACATTTTCTTGAAGAAACTACTATAGGAGAATTTTTATTAATTTCGGATGATAATGATGATAATTATTTGAGATTTGTTCCGAAAGATCCTTTTAATACTGATTATGATATTAAATTAATTAATACTAATTTTAATTCCGATTTACCTGGAATAGGAACAACTTCTGTAGGATTTGTTAACTTAAATAGTTGCAATAGAACTGCAACCTCCGGAATACAAACTTCAATTATATCCGTACAGAAAAATAAATTTTCTTCATTATATTCTAATGTTCAAATTATTGATTCAGTAACAAAACAGATGAACTTTGCCGAGGTGTACTTAAATCATAATGGGATAAGTAGTGATACCTATATTTCAGAATATTACTTTGATTCTGAATTTTCAAGTAATTTTTATTCTGGAAATCATATAGGAATATTTACGGCAAGTATTTCTCCTTCTGGTATTTTATCTTTAGATTATATAAGCAACTCGCCAAATATTGTGGACATTAGATCTAAAATTGTTGGATTTGGTACGACATCTATTGGTATAGGTACATATAGATTCATATCTTCGGGAGAACTTCCCGGAAACGAAAGAAGTGCAATATATCAATCAAACTACTCGTCCACAGTTTCTTCTGCATCAACTATAGTATCTCTAAATAAATCTAATTTTAATGCTGTCAAATCTTTAGTAGAAGTAAGTGTTGGGTCAACAAGTGCTCTTCACCAAATTATGATGGTGCAGGACGAATCCAATATCTATGTTCAACAACTACCTTTTCTTTCTGTTGGAAGTACCAATGGTATTGGAACTTTTGGTGGAGAATACTCCGGAAGTAATTTTATACTGAAGTTTTATCCAGACCCATCGGTAACCTCAAATGTTAATATTTTATCATTTAATCAGTGCTTATATACAATTCTGGATACGCAAAATACTCCCCCAAGTTTAAACTATGGAGATATAACAGAATTTATTGATATTAAACAATATAATGCAATTAATGGTGGAAGAATTAATAGGACTAATTTTGACTTAAAATCAAATAATATCCCAATTTTTGCGAAAACATTCAATCCTACAAGTTCAACAACTCTAAATCCATCAACTGGAGTGTTTACGATACAGAATCATTTCTTTAGTGATTTAGAAAAACTTACATACACACCAAAATCTACATTTATTGGAGTTGGTGCTAGTGCAATGAGAATTGGTGCTGGCCCAACACTATTACCTTCTGAGGTATATGTCATCAAACTATCAGATAATACATTTAAACTGGCAACAACCAAGTCTAATGCTATTTCTGGAATTGGAGTTACATTTACTTCATATGGTAGTGGGAATGCACATCAATTGGAAATGAATAAAAAACTTGAGAAGTCACTCATAACTATCGATAATATAGTCCAATATCCATTAATATTTACTCCAATATCTTATAATTTGTCAGGAAATGGGGGGCAAATAGGTGCAGGATCTTCAATATTTGCTTTGAGTGGAATATCTACAATAGCACCGAAAGATATTCTAAAAATTGATAATGAATATATGGGTATAATTAATGTTGGATTAGGTACAACTAATATTGGACCAATTACAAATAGTGGAGGTATTAGTTTAGTCGAAGTGAAGAGAGCATTTGTTGGGTCATCGGCATCGACTCACTCCGATTCATCTTCAGTGAGAATTTATAGGGGATCTTACAATATCGTTGATAGTAGTATTTTCTTTGCAGAATCTCCTAGAGGAAATCCACAAATAATCAGAGATTCTAGCAATCTAACTTTTGAAACATCTGACTTTACCGGAAGAGTTTTCTTAAGAAACAATTATACATCAAACCAATTATATGATGATATTTCAAATAAATTTACAGGTATTGGTAGGACATTTACATTAACTGTTGGGGGAGCAAATACTGTAGGATTGGGAACTAGCGGGGGAAATGGAATCTTATTCATAAATGGCGTTTTTCAGACTCCGACAACAATAAACAATCCAGAAAATAATTTTAGTATTATTGAAAATACCGTCTCTGGAATATCTAGCGTAGTATTTTCTGGTATTAGGGATCCGGAAGATTTGCAAATTATTACTTCAGAGTATGATATCAATCAAAATCAAACTCCAAGAGGGGGAATAATTATTTCTCTAGGATCTTCTACTGGTCTTGGGTATGCACCCCTTGTTGGGGCAGCAGTGACTGCTGTAGTTGGTGCCGGAGGTAGTATAGTATCAGTTGGACTAGGAACTACTGATAATCTTGGGTCTGGATATAATGGAATTGTATCAATAGGAGTATCAGTATATCAAAGTGGTCATATTGGAGATACCGCAATCATAACTGCATCGGTTGGAGCGGGAGGAACACTTTCCTTCAATGTTGGTGCTGGTGGAACGGGATATACAAATCCTAAAATATTTGTATCCGAACCTTCATATGAAAATCTTGATGTAATTGGAATATCAAGATTGGGAATTGGCGCAACAACAGATACAGGAATAGGTCTTTTACTTAATGTTGAAGTTGGGGCAAGTTCTACAACCGGAATAGGATCAACATATTTTGAAGTTTCTAGATTTAGTATTTCTAGACAGGGTTACTCATTCAGAAGAGGAGACGTATTCAAACCAGTTGGATTGGTGACTGCTAAAGGACTGACATCTCCATTATCGGAGTTTAGATTAACGGTTGTTGATACATTTTCAGATTCTTTTGCTGCTTGGCAATTTGGGGAATTTGATTATATAGATTCAATTAAAAATTATCAAGATGGAATTAGAACAAGATTTCCTCTATTTTATAATAATGATTTATTGAGTTTTGAAGCACTGGAAGATTCTCAAGTAAATCTTTCAAATGCATTACTAATTGTTATAAACGGAGTGATTCAGGACCCAGGAGTTGCCTATCAATTTGAGGGGGGAACTAGTTTTGTATTTACAACCGCTCCAAGGAAAGAGGATAATGTTGCAATTTTCTTCTATAAGGGAACTGGTGGTGATGACACTGTTTTAAATACTTCAATCAACGAAACTCTAAAAAGAGGTGACACCGTACAAGTTCTTAAGAATAATTCAATTTCAGGAACATTAACACAAAATAAGAGAACAATATTTGATTTATCCTTCTCTGATAAGTTTGAAACTAATTTATATTCAGACCAAGGAGTAGATTCTGAAAATAATAAACCCTTAAGTTGGATTAAACAAAAAGTTGATAGAAAAATTAATGGAGAAAATGTCTATAAAACCAGAGATTCTATTGAGTCTTTGATTTATCCGACAGCAAAAATTATCAAAGATTTCTCAACCACAGATACTACAATATTTGTAGATAATGCAGAATTTTTTGAATATGATAATATTATTAATCCAAAACCTTTTAGTTCTCTGATTGTTAATGGGATTTCAACTATCACGAATGGTGCAGTCGAATTAATTTCTAATATTATTTCAATTGATGGATTCTCTGGAATTATTACTGGAATTACAACTACTACTGGTAGTAGCGGAAACCCATTAGCACTTAGATTTTATTTAAATTCACCTGCTTATACTGGATTGCAAACTGGATATCCGATTTATATCTTTGATACAAGAGTTGGAGGGGGAATAACTTCTATTGATACTTCTAATTCTGCGGTGATTGGAATTGGAACAACCTTTGTTGATAATGTTTATTATATTCATCAATTTTCTTCAAATGGAACAGTTGGAATTATTACTTGTAACATAAGATCAAATACATCAGTAGTTGGTCTTTCAAGTTCTGGGAGTACATTAAATCCTATCGGTAAATATTCTTGGGGAAAACTATCCGGGTTCACTCGTTCAAGTTCTCCAATATCAATAGGAGTATCAGGAAATACTGTAGATGTTGGACTATCAACCTTTCCAACGATTCAAAGAAGGGGAATAGGTATTAGACAAACTGGAGCACTTCCAAAACTCTTATAAATATCTAAAAAACATCAATATGGCAGCAATAGTAACGGATCAATTTAGAATATTAAATGCTAGTAATTTTATCGATTCCGTAACAAGTGGAAATGATTCGTATTATGTTTTTTTGGGTTTAGATAATCCTACAAGTGTTGGATTTGGAAGAACTACTAATTGGAACGAAGATATTCCAAATCCTACCGATAATTTAGAATACTTAAGTCATTACAGAGATACCTCGTTATTTGGTAAAAAAATTACATCTGCTAATATTAGAAGACTTATAAGAAAGGTTACTTGGACTTCCAATACATCTTATGAGATGTATAGGCACGATTATAGTATTCAAAATCCGACACCAAATTCCAACTCAAGCAGATTATATGATTCCAATTATTATGTAATTAACCGTGATTTTAGAGTTTATATTTGCATAGATAATGGTTCTTCGGCAATAACGCCAAAGGGAACTAAATCTCAGGATGAACCTACATTTACAGATTTAGAACCCTCGGCAGCAGGAACAAGTGGAGATGGATATGTTTGGAAATATCTATTTTCAGTTTCGCCAAGTGATATTATAAAGTTTGATTCAACAGAATATGTTGTTGTTCCAAATAACTGGGCAACATCAACAGATTCTCAAATTGTAAGTGTGAGAGAAAATGGAAATTCTGGGAGTGTAAATCCAAATCAAATTAAAAAAGTATATATTGCAAATGGAGGAAGTGGGTATACATCAGGTATTGTTGATATTATTGGTGATGGATCTGGAGGTAGAGTATCCATCACAGTCAATAGTAGCGGGTCTATTGTATCTACTCAGGTGGTTGCAGGTGGTTATGGATATACTTGGGGGATTGTTGATTTGTCAACTCTTCAACCGGGAACTATATCAAATGCTGCAAAACTAATACCAATCATTCCACCATCAAAAGGGCATGGTTATGACATTTACAGTGAATTGGGAACGGATAAGGTATTGGTATATGCCAGATTTGATGATTCAACAAAAGATTTTCCAACTGATACCAAATTTGCACAAGTTGGAATTATTAAAAATCCAACTACTTTTTCATCAGATACTGTTGTCTTTACAGAAAATCAGTATTCATCTCTTGGAGCAATCAAATTAACTTCGGGATTTACTGGAACTCCAATTATTGGAAATGAAATAACTCAAACTGTAACAAATGGAACTGCAAGAGGTTATGTAGCCTCATATGATAGTGAAACTAAGGTCTTAAAATATTTTCAAGATAGATCTTTATATTTTGGAAATAGTTTAGATCAAACTGACCGAAATGATCATTCTAGGGTTTATAATTTTGAATCTAATGGGGGACCCATTTCTCCATATTCTGGCTCAGTTGATACTACTTTTGGATCTCCCACTCCAACAAATAAAGTTACAATTGGAAGTAAAGTTATAGATTTGGGGGTAACTTTTACATCAGGTCTTGCAAATCCAGAGATAAATAAAAAGACGGGAGATGTAATCTATATCGACAATCGACCTCTGGTAACACGGGATATCCGACAAAAAGAAGACATTAAAATTATCTTGGAATTTTAAATAAAAATGGCACAAAAAACAGATTTAAATATCAGTCCTTATTATGATGATTTTGATTCTTCGAAGAATTTTTATAAAGTTTTGTTTAAACCTGGATATCCGGTACAGGCAAGAGAACTAACGACTCTTCAATCAATTTTACAAGATCAGGTAAAATCTTTTGGAAGCCATGTATTTAAAGAAGGTTCTATGGTGATTCCGGGCAATATTGCCTATGATGGAAATTTTAATTCAGTAAAACTTAATCCAACTAATTTTGGAGTTGATATTTCTCTTTATATTAATAATTTTATTGGTAAAAAGGTAATTGGTCAGACATCAGGAACTACCGCAACAATTCAATTTATTTCTTTACCAGATGCAAATAATGTAGAAGACCTAACAATATATGTAAAATATTTAGATTCTGATAGTAATTTTCAATTTAATCCCTTTCAAGATGGCGAATCATTAATTGCAGAAGAAAATATAACTTATGGAAACACCACAATTAATGCAGGAACTCCATTTTCATCGTTAATTTCATTGGATGCAACATCTGTGGGATCTTCGGCATCTATTGGTGATGGAGTTTACTTTATTAGAGGATATTTTGCAAATGTATCTAAACAAACTATAATTCTTGACCATTACACAAGCACACCTTCATACCGAATTGGTCTAAAAATTGATGAATTAATTCTTAGTGCAAAGGATGATAGTTCATTATATGACCCATCTAAAGGTTTTACAAACTATGCTGCACCAGGAGCAGATAGATTTAAGATTAATTTATCTTTAACTAAAAAATTAATATCAGACACTAATGATACCGATTTTGTTGAATTATTGAGAGTTGAAGATGGAAAAATTAAAAAAATTGAGACAAAAACTCAATATAATATAATTAAAGATTATATTGCAGAAAGAACCTATGACGAGTCTGGAGATTATACTGTTGAACCATTTAATGTAACGGTAAATAATTCTCTAAATGATAGACTAGGAAATAACGGATTATTTTTTGATACCGAAACTACGGAACAAAATAATACACCATCAGAAAATTTGATGTGTTTGAAAATATCCCCAGGAAAAGCCTATGTAAGGGGATATGATGTCGCTAAAATATCAACAACAATCATCGATGTAGAGAAGCCAAGAGATACAGAACTGATTAAAACTGCAAGTATTCCTTTTGAAATGGGGAATAATATAAGAGTTAATAATGTATCAGGAACGCCAAAAAATAAACTAACTATAGATTTATATGATCAACTAAATTCCACAGGAAATATAATTGGTAACGCACGAGTATATAGTTTTAGTTTGACTGACGCTCCATATACAAATGATGCTACTAACTGGGATTTATATCTTTACGATATTCAAACTTATACAACTCTTGTTTTAAATTCCTCAGTATCTAATTCAGAATTACCAGCAACATCATTTGTAAAAGGAAAGAGTAGTGGTGCCAGTGGTTTTGCTGTTGCTGCAGGGGGTAGTTCTGCAACTATTAATTTAAGACAAACTTCTGGAACTTTCTCAGTTGGAGAGCAATTAATTGTTAATGGTCTGGATTTTTCAAGAAGTATCAGAACAGTAACAACATATTCTACTGAAGATATCAAATCCGTAAAACAAACAACTGCAGTATCTGGACTTCCGGTAGATTTTACTGCTGATTGTTTACTTGAGAGATTTAGATTTCCAAATGGAATCACTCAGGTAACTATTAGCGGAGGAAATACATTAGTAAGTCCTGGAAAATTCTTTACCGGTGTAAAAATTGGATCAATTGTTAGATATCAAACTACAACTGGAGATGAATCATTCAATCGGGTATCAGCAGTTTCTGCTGATGGTACATCATTAACTATCGCAGCAACACCAGGTGTTTCTGGAGTATATTCAGGTACAGTAACAAATGGAACTTATAGTAATATCTTTATTGGTGCTCCAATTATAAGAAATCAGAACTCGGGATTTTTATATGCACAACTACCAGATTTTAATATTTCTTCGGTAAATCTTTCGGGATCACTATTAACACTTTCTGAACAGATAGCAGGAGAATCTACAAATGGCAGCGGAGTGTTGTCATTTGATATGTCAGCAGTTAGTGGCATTACTAGTGCATTCTTTGCATCATTTGATCAAGAGAGATATTCAGTACATTATAGTGGTGGTGGAATTGGTACGGTAACCTCGGATCAATTTTCAATAAGTGGAAATACTGTAACAATTAGTGGATTAATTCCTTCACAATCAAATATCGTTGTAAATACTACATTAGTTAAGAACGTAATTCAGAGTAAAATAAAAACATATAATAGAAGTCAACTATTAACTGTAGTAAGATCCAAGTATCCCGAATCTGGAACAGGAATCAGCTCTTCAATCGGAGATGGTCTCACATATAATCAATATTATGGACTAAGAGTTCAGGATGAAGAAATATCTTTAAACTACCCAGATGCAGTAAAAATAATATCAGTATATGAGTCATTTGATTCCTCGGCGCCAGTTGTAGACCAAATACAATTCGGTGCCAGTTCTGATGTGAGCACAAATGCAATTATTGGTGAAAATATTTTTGGAAAAGGTAGTAAGGCAATCGCTAGGGTTGTTTCTAAACCATTTTCTAACGTACTCGGAATCATATATTTAAATTCTGAAAGATTTTCAATTTCTGAATCTGTAGTATTCGAAGATTCCAATATAACTACGGAGATTGAATCTATCACTCCTGGAAAATATAAGGATATTACAAATTCATATACTCTTGACAAGGGACAAAAAGATCAATACTATGATTATTCTAGAATTGTTAGAAATAAGAATACAACCGAACCATCTAAACAACTTTTAATTGTATTTGACTATTATTCAGTACCGTCTAATGATAGTGGAGATGTATTTACAGTATTGAGTTACGATAAAGAAAGGTATACACACGATATTCCTTTTATTGGACCAAGATCTGTAAAATCATCTGATACTTTGGATTTTAGACCAAGAGTTCCAGTATTTACATCCACTACTTCTTCTCCATTTGATTTCTCATCAAGAACTTTAAGTTCTGCACCCATTTTAGCACCAAATGAAAGTTCATTACTTGGGTATGAATATTATTTACCAAGAATCGATAAATTATATCTAGATAAAACTGGAAACTTTATTCTTGAAAAAGGAATATCATCAAAGAATCCAAAGGCACCAGATAAAAGTGATGCCGTAATGGAAATTGCGACTATTAAATTGCCACCATATCTTTATAATCCAGCAAATGCAACTGTGACATTAATGGATAATAGAAGATATACGATGAGGGATATTGGTCTAATTGAGGATAGGGTAGAAAATTTAGAAAGAGTAACCTCACTATCTCTACTTGAAGTGAATACACAGACATTACAAATTCAAGATGCCGATGGCAACAATAGATTTAAGAGTGGTTTTTTTGTAGATGACTTTAAAAATTATACATTTATTAATAGAGGATTGTCATCCATTAGAGTTAATACTGCTGCTAATGAACTTACACCTATAGTTAGTAGAAATTCACTTAAATCTCAAATTACACCGGCAACTTCTATTATTGATGAAGATTTGGACCTTTCGGAGAATTTCCCACTATCCGATCCAAATGTAGTAAAAACAGGAAAAGCAGTAACTTTAAAATATGAATCTATTGGGTGGATAGAACAAGCATTTGCCACAACAGTAGAAAATGTAAACCCTTTTAATGTAATTGTTTATAATGGCGATGTTAAATTGAGCCCAGAAATTGATAACTGGGTGAGAACAATTCAACTTCCCGATAAGAATATCAGTGTAACATTAAATTCTAGTAGAACACTTACCAATAATTTAACAAGTAATGTCTCGGTTAATTTGCCACAAATTAATACTCAAACAAGTAGCACAGTTAATCTTCCAGATATTTTCGGACAAGGAAATTGGACCGAAGTAGCGGGTACAGATAATACTTCAACATCAAATACTGTTACTAATACCAGTTCCAATACTACAACAACAGAAAGTTTCGACACAGTAAGCAATACTGATACAACAATAAGAAATGTATTGATATCTTCTTCCGATGAATCATTTATGAGATCCAGAAATACTCAGTTTTCTGGATCTAATCTTAAGCCATCTACTCAATTTTATCAATTCCTTGATGGAAATAGTGGCGTAGACTTCATTCCAAAACTAATTGAGATCAGAGATGTTACTAAAGCATTTGTAGTCGGAGAAACCGTTGTTGGATCTTCTGATGGTAATAATTTAATTTCATTCAGAGTTGCCAAGTCAGATCATAAGTATGGTCCTTATAATTCTCCATCTACAACATATACAATTAACCCATATATTAGAACTGAATCGATATCATCTGAGTATAGTCAATCATCGAAAATTTTGAATATTGATACTGCTTCTCTGTCGGAAGAAGCACAAGGAAAATATTCCGGTTATTTGCTTAAGGGTATGCAATTAGTTGGACAGTCTAGCGGTGCTGTGGCATATGTAAGTGATTTAAGATTAATTTCCGATAATTTTGGAGATTTAATTGGAGCATTTTATCTGAGAGATCCAAATACAATTCCACCTCCAACTGTAAGAATTGCCACAGGAACTAAAACATTTAAATTGACTTCAAGTTCCACAAATAATCCTGGTCTTCCTGGAAGTACGGACAATTCATCTACCGAAACAAATTATAATTCAGATGGAACATTAGAACAGTGGGAAAATACCGTAACCGCAACAACATCCAATCTAACAACAAAAACAGTTACAAATCTTACAACAAATACCACAACTTCTCAGACAACGATAAACACTCATACAAGAACAACAGTTCAAAGATTTGTTGATCCTCTCGCACAATCATTTGTTGTTGGTGGAAATGTAGAGGCTCCTTCACCCACATCATCAAATGATGATGTAAATGGTGCATTTTTAACTGCTGTTGATTTATTTTTTGCTAAAAAAGACCCAGGAAATGCTCCAGTAAAAGTTGAAATTAGAACTGTTGAACTGGGAACTCCCACAAGAACTGTAATTGGATTTCCTGTTACGTTAAGACCCAATCAAGTTAATACTTCAACCGATGCTTCTGTTGCTACTAAGGTTACATTTGAAGAACCAATTTATCTTCCACCCGGAAGAGAATATGCAGTTGTAATTATTTCAGAAAATAGCGATCAGTATGAAATGTGGACTGCGGTTATGGGCGAAAAAACCGTAAATACAAAATCACTTCCAGATGTAGATGCAGTTACATATTCCAAGCAATTTTCGATGGGAAGTCTGTTTAAATCACAAAATGGATCCATATGGACCGCAAACCAATATCAGGATCTTAAGTTTAAACTTTATAAGGCTAAATTTACTTCAACCACGGGAACTGTATTTTTTAATAATCCAACATTAGATGAAAGTAATGGTTATGTACAGAGACTATCTGAAAATCCACTAACAACTCTACCAAAAAGAACAACTCTAGGAATTACCACAACAGCAGACACAGCATTAATTGCTGATTTAAGTGTGGGTAGAAAAATTGTTGATAAATCTAAGACTTATGTTTATGGATATGTTGTTGGAACCGGAAGTTCAGTATCAAGTGTGGGACTAACCACAGGTGGTAGCAATTACGTTACTGATTCTTATGTAGAAACTTATAATATTATTGGAAATGGTTCTGGACTCGTATTAGATGTTACTGCCACTAATGGAACAATTACTGGTACACCGGTAATTGTAAATAGGGGAAATGGTTATAAAAAAGGAGATGTTGTTGGTATTGTAACTTCTACGGTAGGAACTGGAACTTCAGTACGCGGGCGTGATGCAAGAATTACTATTACCGGAGATGGTAATAGTATCAATACTTTATACTTGGAAGGCGTTCAGGGAGTATTTGCCACAGGTACAACAACTGATTATGAATTAAGTTATTATAATAATTCGAATACAATAGTTCCTGTGACTGGAATTAATGTTCTAACTCGTTCGGATTCAACAAATGAATATTCAGGAAATTATGTTAGAGTCGAACATTTTGATCATCAAATGTATGGAAACACGAATAAACTTAGAATAAGTGATGTTATTTCGAGCAATGCACCAGTTCCGATTACTTCTTCTTTACCTTCAACATCTACATCAATTTCAATTGGAAACACATCAAACTTTGGTACTTTTGAAGGAATTACTGTAACTCCAACATATCCAGGATATGTGAAGATTGGAAATGAGATTATTAGTTATGGGTCCGTTGGTAGTGGATCACTAGGAACTATTGTTAGAGGTATCGATTCTACAATTTCAATCACTCATGAGAAAGATGCCCTATTATATAAGTATGAGTTAAATGGAGTTTCTTTACGAAGAATTAATACAACACATGATATTGATGATTTAAATATTGGAATAGATGGATATTATCTTAAAGTTAATAGAGCAGCAAACGGAACTGATAGAGGTACTAGCAATACTGATGGACCCATTGCTGGAGCACCACAATTATCATTCGCTTCCGAGTCAAAATTAGGAGGTTCAAAGGTTCTCGCCACCGAGAATATTTTATATAGTTCAATAGTTCCCACATATGATCTTAATACTCCCGGATCTTCTACATCAACTTCGGCAGTAATTAGATCGGTTACTGGAACAAGTATAAGTGGAAATGAGACCTCATTCCTAGATAATGGATACGAGCCAATTCAATTAAACTCATTAAATACATTAAGATCAGTAAGACTTGTATGTTCCAAAGAAAATGAAATGGAATATCTTGATGCTCTACCAAGAAATAAATCATTCACGACCGGAATCACCTTTAATACGACAGATTCTAATTTATCTCCAATATTATTCTTAGATACGGCATTTACCGAGTTTATTTCTAGTCGTTTGGATAGTCCAATTTCTGATTACACATTAGATGGAAGAGTCAATTCAATACTAGATGATCCACATTCTGCATCATATGTTTCAAGAGCAGTAAATCTAGTTCAACCCGCAACATCACTAAAAGTAATCTTGTCGGCATATCGCCACGAATCTGCTGATTTTAGAGTTCTTTATAGTTTGTTTAGACCGGATTCGAGCGAAATCGATCAATCATTTGAACTATTTCCTGGTTATGATAACTTATCATACACTACTTCAGCAGGATATTCTGTCGTTAATCCCTCCAAAAATAGTGGAAGATCGGATACTTTTGTAAGTTCTAGTTTAGAAAATCAATTTAAAGAATATGAATTTACCGCAGATAATCTTGGATTATTTAATGGATATGTAATTAAAATCGTAATGTCCGGAACCAATCAGGCATATCCACCAAGAATTAAAGAACTCAGAACAATTGCGGTAAGATGATTAGAGTAAAGGGGCATCAAAATCTTTATAGAGATGAAAATAGTGGAGCAATTGTGAATTGTGATTCTGTATCTTATAATCAATATCTAAATACAATTCACAATAGAGAATCTCAAAGAAAAGAACTGGATCAAATTAAAGAAGATATTAATGAAATTAAAACACTATTGAGAGAACTAATAAATGAACCCAGATGAAATTGAATTAGAATCTATTAGTAAATTATTCGAGTATGAAAAACATGCACGGGTAATTGACACTTTAAATGAGGAGGAATTGAGATCTTTTTCTAAACTTTATTGTAAATTATATTTGAAGCAACAGGAAGTTTTGAGTACTCTTACTGATCTATAAATACTTGTAAACTAAGTAAGTAAATGGCAGTATATGTAATCAACTTAGTAATAAATGCCGGCTCAGATTTTAGTGAAACGTTTTTTTTGGAAAATGTTGATTTGACTGCGTGTACTTTATTGGCACAATTGAGAAAATGGGATGGAAGCTCAAATTACACACAATTTGAATCTCAAATCATCAACCCAAGTCAAGGATCAATAAAATTGGCACTGTCGCATCAACAAACTAAATTATTAAAACAAGGAAGATATGTTTATGACGCAATTATTACTACTCCTTTTAATTTTACCAATAAAATAATTGAAGGGATGGTGTTAGTTAGATGAGGTTTTAGTTTGAGTAAATTTGGTGAATATAAATAATAAGTAAAGAATATTAGATGAATGCCAGAACTATATGCAATTAATTTAACTATTGATACTGGTTGCAACTTTAATCGTACATTTTTTGTAAGTGATCCGATTACTAATTCCAGTTTTAATTTAAGTGAATATAATGTTATATCACAAATTAAACAATGGAATGGTAGTTCTACTTATATAGATTTACAAACAGAAATTTTAGACCCATCTGCAGGAATGATAATGATTAGTTTAACACCAGAAGAAACTATATTATTAACTCCAGGAAGGTATGTCTATAATGTCGAAATGATTAGTTCTCTTGGGGTCTCAACAAGACTATTTGAAGGAATTGCTTCAGTTAAACAGGGAGTTACTCGATAATGTCACAAGATATCTCAGGAATAAGAGTAATCTCCGGTCTATCTAATGGATCTGCTGGATCTGCTGCGATATATTCACAAGCATCTAGAAATGTAATTGGAGGAATTGCATCAGTAACTTCGCTTACTGTAACCGGAATCAGCACATTTGTTGGTGACGTTTATATAAGCGGAAATCTTTATGTAAGCGGATCGAACGCTATAGATGGGGGAACTTACTGATGTCAAAACCTGCAAGTAGACAAGAACTCATAGATTACTGTTTAAGAAGACTGGGTGCTCCAGTTCTTGAAATTAATGTTGCAGACGATCAAATCGACGATTTGGTTGATGATGCTCTACAATATTTTCAAGAACGACATTTTGATGGGGTAGAGAGAATGTATCTTAAGCATCAATTTTCTCAAGAAGATATTGATAGAGGAGCAGCAAAAAATACAAATGGAACAGGAATAGTTGAGACAACGGCATCATCCGGAAATATTGCAGGTCTAGGTACGGTTACATCAAAATTTTACGAGACATCTAATTTTATTCAAATTCCAGATTCTGTAATTGGAATAGAAAAGGTCTTTAAATTTGATACGAGTTCAATTTCAAGAGGAATGTTTAGTATCAAGTATCAATTATTTTTGAATGATTTATATTATTTCAATTCTGTTGATTTGTTACAATATTCTATGACAAAAACATACTTGGAGGATATTGATTTCTTATTAAGTACCGACAAGCAAATAAGATTTAATAAAAGACAGAATAGAATGTATTTGGATATTGATTGGGGATCACAACAAGTTGGAACCTATATTGTAATTGATTGTTACAGAATATTAGACCCAAATACCTTCACGGATGTTTATAATGATAGTTTTCTAAAAATATATTTAACCTCTTTGATTAAAAGGCAGTGGGGGCAAAATTTAATTAAGTTTAGAGGAGTAAAACTTCCCGGCGGTATTGAATTGAATGGAAGAGAACTTTATGAAGACGCAGAAAAGGAATTAGAAAGTCTTAGACAGAGAATGGCAACAGAATATGAACTTCCACCTTATGACTTTATTGGATAAAAATGGCACTAAATCCCTTTTTTCTTCAAGGTTCTGCGAACGAACAAAGATTAATACAAGAACTGATTAACGAACAATTAAAAATTTTTGGTGTGGAAGTAATTTATATTCCCCGAAAATTCGTAAGAAGAGAAACTATTCTTAAAGAGGTTTCGTCTTCAAAATTTAATGATAATTTTTTAATAGAAGCATATTTAAATAATTTTGATGGTTATAGTGGCCAGGGAGATATTTTAACAAAATTTGGTGTAAGTTTAAAGGATGAATTAAGTTTAGTTATATCAAAAGAAAGATATGAAGACTTTATTGCTCCGTTTTTAGAATCTAATGATGAAGAAATAGTTTTATCTTCGAGACCAAGAGAAGGAGATATTGTATATTTTCCTTTGGGAAAGCGTTTGTTTGAGGTAAAGTTCGTAGAGCACGAACAACCTTTTTATCAATTGGGTAAATTATATGTCTATGAACTTAAATGTGAATTATTTGAGTATGAAGATGAAGTTATTGACACGACTATTAAAGAAGTTGATAATACAATAAAAGATGAAGGATATATAACCACTCTAAACCTTATAGGAGTTGGAAGAATTGCGACGGCATCCGCTGGAATCGGATCCGGATATGTCAGGAGAGTGGTTCTAAACAACGACGGGCATGGTTATACCTCTCCACCCACAGTATCTATCGGTACAGCGCCTTCTGGAGGGGTTAGAGCGACTGCTGAAGTAGTCACAGTATTTAAATCTGGATTTTATTCTATTAAAAATATCTCTTTAACTAATGCCGGAGCCGGATATACCGTACCTCCCATTATTACTATAAGTGGAAATGGAGTAGGTGCTGCAGCGACCTGTACTATAGAAAAAAATAATTTCGGTATTGTATCAATTAATATTACAGATGGTGGTGTAGGATATTCAACTTCTCCAAGAGTAAGAATTATTGGAAATGTCGGAGCGGGAGAAACAGCAACTGCCGAATCCGGAATTGGATCGGCACAAAATGTTAAATCTATAAAAATAACAAACCCAGGAGTTGGATATACAATTTCTCCACAAATTATTATAGATCCACCACCAATTTTAACCGGAACAGGAAATTATGTATTTAATGAAATTGTAACCGGTTCCAGATCCAGAACAACAGCAAGAGTTAAGTCTTGGGATCTGGATACAAAGATTCTTAAAGTTTCAATTGTAAGTAATGTCGCATCAAAAGGATTTTTCCCAGGAGAGACAATTGTGGGATCAATATCTAACTCCCAGTACTCCACAGAGTCTTACAGTAATTGGAATCCATATGATACTTATGGTGATAATTTACAAGTACAAACCGAATCTGATTTGATATTGGATTTTTCAGAATCTAATCCATTTGGTACATATTGATACTATAAATATATAATGTGTTAATAATTGAATAAACGGGTACAGGAAAACGCTAGGAACCTACTTCTACCATCAAATTATAAGAAAGACGGTTACTGCGTTTGGAACGCTTTTTAATGACATTTACATAGAACATAAAAATTCATCTGATGTAGCAATCAGTCAGATGAAGGTTCCTCTTGGATATGGACCTATGCAAAAGTTTCTTTCCAGAATTGAGCAACAGGCAGAATTAAATAAACCAATTCAAATTACTTTACCAAGAATGTCATTTGAGATGACATCTATTCAGTATGACTCAACAAGAAAAGCAAGTATAATACAGACATTTAAGACTTGCGGAAATGGTGATACTATAAAGAAAGTTTATATGCCGGTTCCTTATAATATTGGATTTCAGTTGAATATTATGACTAAATTACAAGATGATGCCCTACAAGTTGTGGAGCAGATTCTTCCCAATTTTCAACCATCTTTTAATTTGACCGTTGATTTGGTGGATTCTATAGGAGAAAAACGAGATATTCCAATAGTTTTAGACAGCGTTTCCTTTACGGATGATTATGAAGGAGATTATTCCACCCGAAGAACTCTAATATATACACTAAATTTTACAGCAAAAACATATCTGTTTGGTCCTGTCGCAGACAGTACAGATGGACTCATTCGTAAGGTTCAGGTGGATTATTATACTGGAACTGATCCAAAAGTCGCAAAGAGAGAGATGAGATATACTGTCACTCCAGATCCAATTGATGCCGGACCTGATGATGATTTTGGATTCAACGAGTCGGTAGAAATGTTTTTTGACAGTAAAACATATAGCCCAACTCAACAAACGGATATTTGATAGATTATGAAAAATAACTATGAAGATTTGGATAAGGCTCTGAATATCGAGAGTAGTATCGTTGAGGTAGAAAAGTCTTCTACATCAATTGATATTCCAATTGATATGTCTTCATCCAGATCTGATGATATTATCAAAGATTATGAATACTCCAGGGCAAATTTATATTCTTTGATAGAGAAGGGTCAGGAGGCAATAAATGGAATAATGGAACTTGCGAGTGAAGGTGGTTCTCCAAGAGCATATGAAGTTGCCGGTCAGTTAATTAAGAGTGTAGGAGATGTTGCGGACAAATTAATAGATCTACAGAAAAAAGTTAAGGAAGTTGAGGAGGATGTATCCAAAACTACAAATGTAACTAATAATGCTGTTTTTATTGGATCAACTACAGAATTGTCAAAACTATTAAAGCAAGGGTTTCTAAATAATAAAGAATAAATCATATTTGGTAAATGGGTTCTCTTCGCAAATGGTTTAAGGGATCAAAATCAGTTGATAAAAAACCTGGTTGGGTGAATGTAGTAACCGGTGGAACTTGTGCGAGTGATGAACCTGGAGAAGGCGTTCCCAAATGCGTTTCCTCCAACAAAAGAAAAAGTATGACTAAAGCACAAAGATTATCGGCAGCAAGAAGAAAAAAGAAAGCAGATAAAAACCAGCAATCAAAATCAGGTGCCGCAAAACCAACTTATGTTTCTACCGACAAACCAAAAAAGAAAATGAACGAAGAAAAGGACATTAAGGGAAAAGGTAGTGGCAAAAAAGATGCTTGCTATTCCAAAGTAAAATCAAGATATGATGTTTGGCCTTCTGCTTATGCTTCAGGAGCACTTGTAAAATGTCGCAAGGTTGGTGCCGCTAATTGGGGAACTAAAACAGAGGAGACACAAATGATTAGATATTGTCCCAAATGTGGTAAAGATGAGACTCGTAGTGAATGTAGATATGGTTCAAAGTATTGGGATATGTTCTCTGTGCCATCAGCACTTGGATCAAATCAACTAAAATATAGTATCGCTCAAGTTCATCCGGCAAATGAATCCAAAGAACCAGATCACGAGCACTCCATGGCTAGATCAGAACTTTCTACAATAGTTTCTGCGGCAAAAAGACTTCGCAAAAAAATGAAAGGTGAAGGCAATATCGAAGCTTGGGTTCAATCAAAAATTACCAAAGCGGCGGATTATATTGATACTGCCGCAGATTATATTGATAATAGCGAGGAAGTGAGTGAGGCAAAAAAATGTTGGCCTGGATATAAGAAGAAAGGAACGCAAAAACTTTTTGGAAAAACTTATAATCGTTGTGTAAAGGAAGGAAACATAACATTTTTACAATTTATGAACGAAGCATCTGCCGCTTGGCAAAGAAAAGAAGGCAAAAATCCCGAAGGTGGTCTTAATGCCAAAGGAGTTGCTTCATATAGAAAAGAAAATCCTGGATCAAAATTACAAACAGCTGTTACAACAAAACCATCAAAACTAAAACCAGGATCAAAGTCAGCAAAGCGTAGAAAATCTTTCTGTGCTCGTATGGGTGGAATGCCTGGTCCTATGAAAGATGAAAAAGGTCGCCCAACAAGAAAAGCATTATCTTTGAGGAAATGGAATTGTTAATATGAGTGATTTATCGGATCTTTTTAGATTAGTTGCCGAAGAAAAGAAAAAGAAAAAAGAAGAAATAGATTCTTTGATTGGAGATTCTTTTGATAGACTTTTTGTGGAGCAACTCAAACCCCATAAAACTCCAGAGCAACTAGCAAAGAAACATAAGGTTTCTATTTCTCAAATTAAAAATCAACTCAAAAAAGGAACTAAAGTAGAAAAAGAGCACACAAAAGATGTAGAACTGGCAACTACAATAGCATCTCAACATATTGATGAGTTGCCAGATTATTATGACAGATTATCTAAAGTAGAGAAGAAACCCATAAAGGAAGGATTACTTAATATTCCACCAGAAGAAAAAACACCAGACCCTTTATCACCACTTAATCAAAACTTCGCAACACTTGATGATTTACAAAAACATTATAAACTTTTTCTTTCTCGTATTCAGCAACAACTCTCTACATTAGGTGGAGGTGGTGAAACTAATTTGGCATATATGGATATGCCACTTACTTATGTAACTTCACCTACATATACTATTAAACCGCAGGATTATTATATTGGTGTAAATTATGCGGGGGCAGTCACTATTACACTACCTACTCCGAAAAAGAATGGGAAGACATATATTATAAAAGATGAATTAGGTCAGGCATCTCAGGGAACAAATAGATATATAACTATATTACCATCCGGATCCGATTTAATTGATGAAAAAAATAGAGCAATACTTGCGTATGATTTTGGTTCACTCACTTTTGTTTATAGAAACGGTTGGAGGATAGTTTAATGTCACATTTGTACGAACCATTTAAACCAGAAACAGATGCTTTTAGTAGATTAAGAACATCAGAACCATTTACTCTTGGTGATTATAAGCATCTATATGCTATTGATCCAGATTTTATTGATATCTCTGTAGGTACTGGGGCATCTATATCTTTTGATAGAAATCAAGCAGCTGCAATTCTTCAATCTGGAACAAGTAGTACTGGGTATTGTATTCACCAGACTAAAAGATATCATCATTATATGCCCGGAAAATCTCAATTAATTTTCAGTTCCTTTAATTTTGGTTCAGCGCAACAAAATGTAACTAAAAGAACTGGATATTTTGATGATAGAGATGGTATTTTTTTAGAGCAAGCACCTAATGGGACTTTAAGTTTTGTAATTCGTTCTTTTGTATCTGCTGGTATTGGAACATCTGAAAGAAGAATTCCACAATCGCAGTGGAATAAAGATAAACTTGACGGTACAGGAGTATCCGGATTTAATATTGATATAACTAAAACACAATTATTTTTAACTGATTTTGAATGGTTAGGAGTTGGCAGGGTTCGTTGTGGATTTAGTATGGATGGGAAAAACATTATAGCACATGAATTTTATAACTCTAACAATCTTAATACTGTTTATATGTCTAATCCAAATCTTCCTGTAAGATGTGAAGTTAGAAATAGTGGAGCACAAGTCGGTGCTGGTGGTTCATTAATTCAAATTTGCTCTACTGTGATTAGTGAAGGTGGTTATACCGAAGCAGGTAGAGAATTTTCTCATGCGACTAATCTTAGAACAGTTGGGGTTGGTACTACAGTTCCAATAATTTCTATTAAATTAAAAAATAATTTTAAAGAATATCCAAATAGAGCAACTGTAAAATTAGAAGATATTTCTGTATTTACTGTAGGTGCAAATGTAAAATATCAAGTCATAAAGCTTAGAAATTCTACTGGAATTAATGGTGCTTGGATTACTGAAAATAGTGAGTCTGTAGTTGAATATAATCAATCCGCAACTGGTGTTACGACATCATACTCTGAAGACTTTTTGGGCGGTTATGCCTCAGGTGACAGTCAAAATAGTCAAAAACCATCAGCGGCAACATCAAATATTCAATCTGGACCAACTTCAAAGAAAAACTTCTTATCTCAAAATTTTGACTCAACAGATTCTGAAGTTTTTGCGGTTTTAGTATCTAATATTGGAGATGCATCTACTAATGTTGGTGTTTCCTTAAGGTGGAGAGAGATATATTAATTCATGGCGGATAATGTATATCTTGGTAATCCACTATTAAAAAAGGCGAATACTCAAATTGAGTTTACGGAAGCGCAAGTTATTGAGTTTCTAAAGTGTAAGGAAGACCCCGTATATTTTGCCGAAAATTACATCAAAATCGTGAACGTAGATGAGGGTCTTGTCCCGTTTAATATGTATCCTTTTCAGAGAAAACTAATTGAAAATTTTCATAATCACAGATTTAATATTTGTAAAATGCCTCGGCAGGTAGGAAAGTCAGTTACAACAGTTTCTTATCTTTTACATTATATCGTCTTTAATGATAATGTAAATATTGGTATTCTCGCCAACAAGGCATCAACATCCAGAGAACTTCTTGGAAGATTACAACTATCTTATGAAAATCTTCCGAAATGGATGCAGCAGGGAATTGTATCTTGGAATAAGGGTTCATTAGAATTGGAAAACGGATCAAAAATTGTTGCGGCATCAACATCGGCATCCGCAGTTCGAGGAATGTCATTTAATATTATTTTCTTGGACGAATTTGCGTTCGTTCCAAATCATATTGCGGATGAGTTTTTCGCATCGGTTTATCCTACAATTTCATCCGGTAAATCCACTAAAGTTATTATAGTTTCTACCCCAAAAGGTATGAATCACTTCTATCGAATGTGGCACGATGCCGAGAGAAATAAAAACGATTTTATTCCCACAGAAGTTCACTGGTCTGAAGTTCCGGGAAGAGATGAGAAGTGGAAGGCACAGACGATTGCGAATACAAGTGAGGAGCAATTTAGAGCAGAGCACCTATGCGAGTTTTTGGGATCAATTGGAACACTTATCAATCCAAGTAAATTAAAAATACTTGTTTATGATGATCCAATAAAAAGAGGTGATAAAGGATTAGACATATACGAAGAACCGAAAGAAGATCACGATTATTTGATGACTGCGGATGTGGCAAGAGGAATTGGTAATGATTACTCCGCATTCGTTGTTTTTGACATTACAAATTTTCCATATAAGGTAGTCGCAAAATATAAAAATAATGAAATCAAACCTATGCTATTTCCAAGTATTATTGAGAAAGTAGCAAGAGGATATAATAATTCTTGGATTTTAATAGAAATTAATGATATTGGAGATCAGGTGGCAAACATATTACATTATGATCTGGAATATAATAATATTTTAATGTGTTCTATGAAAGGAAGAGCGGGTCAAGTTGTGGGATCCGGATTTAGTGGCAAAAGAACTCAAATGGGAGTGAGAATGACCGCTTCTGTTAAAAAATTAGGATGCTCTAACCTAAAACTTTTAATCGAAGATGATAAATTGATTGTTAATGATTATGATATTATTGCGGAATTAACTACTTTTATTCAAAAACATAATACATTTGAGGCAGAAGAAGGTTGTAATGATGATTTGGCGATTTGCCTTGTAATCTTTTCTTGGTTGGTGGCACAAGAATATTTTAAGGAGATGACGGAAAATGATGTTCGCAAAAGAATATATGAAGAGCAAAAAAATCAAATAGATCAGGATATGTCCCCCTTTGGATTTATTAATGATGGATTAGATGAGTATGATACGCCAATTACCATCGATAATGATACTGGGGACAGATGGATGATTGCCGGACCAGATAATAAGAATGAATCATTAGAATTGTGGAATCTTGATGAATATGGAGACCGCTCGTATATGTGGGATTATGGATAAGTTTATAGAAACGAAGGAAATTATAAATACTTTTAGATAGTTTTGGATAGACGGAGAATAAAGATGCCCTTAAATTTAGCATCTCCTGGAATTGTAGTAAGAGAAGTTGACTTAACCTCTGGTAGAGTTCAACCATCTTCCGGTAAAGTAGGAGGAATTGTAGCACCTTTTGCAAAGGGTCCTATCGATGTACCGACTTTAGTAGAGAGCGAAAATGATCTATTAAATATTTTTGGAGAACCATATCCAACAGATAAGCACTACGAGAGCTGGTTAGTTGCCTCGTCTTATCTTGCGTATGGTGGCACATTAAGAGTTGTGAGAGCCGACGACATAAATGCAAAAAATGCTTTTGTTGGATCTGCAAGTAGCGTAAAGATTAAGAGTTTAGAAAATTATGAAGATCTTGGATATGATGAGAATACGATTACGGGAGTTGTAGTTGCAGCAAGAAATCCTGGTTCCTGGGCGAACGGAATCAAGGTTGGAATTATTGACGCTAAAGCAGACCAAATCTTAAGTGGTATTTCAACCAGTGCCGGAGTTCCGGTTATTCGAGTTGGATACGGAGTAACACAATCCCTTGCCGGTAAAGTGGATTCCTCTTCCGGAACTTCATTATCTCTAACTGGTTCTTACTTGAAGGGAATTATTACCGGAATTTCAACTACAACCGGTTCCAGAGATGTCTCTGTTAAAATTTTAAGTCGTGTATCAGCGGCAGGAACCGAAACCATCGTTGATTATCAGCAAGATGGTACATATTGCTTCACAGAAACCGGTTCTCTTGGTGTTGTAAATAATGTAGGCACAGGAGTTGGATCAACTACTTATACCTCTGAAATTGACTGGTTTAGTCAGCAATCAATTACACTAACTAATTCTTCCATTCAGTGGAATAATGTTGCCCCGGCACCCGGAACATCATCCTATGCGGAACCAAGAGGATCTCGATTTGATGAGGTTCATGTTGTAGTAATTGATGATTTAGGAAGCGTTACTGGTAATGCCGGAACAATTCTCGAAAGGCATTTAGGTCTTTCCAAGGCAACCGATGCCGAGTTTTCTGCAGGAAGCACCGCTTATTGGAGAAAATATATCGCAGAAGGTTCTTCCATCATTTTTGCCGGAGGAGCACCAACTGGACTGACCACAACAGGTTTTGATGCGGGTCAGTTTGATTTAACAACTGATAATGGATGGGACCAAGATGCCGAAAATGTTATTTTTGGATCTGCCGGATCTAATACCTATACTTTATCTGGCGGACTGAATTATGATGGAGGAACAAATCTTTCTAATGCGGGTGCTCTTACATCAACTCTAGCAGAACTGAAAGATGGATATGATTTGTTTGAGAATACAGAAGACATTAAAGCGGACTTTCTTCTAATGGGTTCTGCCGGTTATGCCAAAGAGACCGCACAGGAACTTGCGAATAAACTTATTTCCGTTTGCGAAATAAGAAAGGATGCAATTGCCTTCATAACTCCTTATAGAGGAGCATTTCTTTCCGATAATCCAGTACAAGGAGATACTACAATTAGAGCAGCAGAAGATATTACTCAAAATGTGATAAGTTTCTTCTCTCCTATAGCATCGTCTTCTTATGCGGTATTTGATTCCACATATAAGTATGTGTATGATAGGTTCGCAAATACTTATCGTTATATTCCAATGAATGGAGACATCGCAGGTCTTTGTGCTCGTACTGATATTAATTTCTTCCCATGGTATTCTCCCGCAGGAACATCAAGGGGTGCAATTTTAGGTGCAGTAAAACTTGCCTATGCTCCAACAAAATCTCAAAGAGATCGCCTTTATTCGAATAGAATTAATCCAATTATCTTCTCACCCGGAGCTGGTATTATTCTATTTGGTGATAAGACAGGTCTGGGAAGACCTTCGGCATTTGATAGAATTAATGTTCGCAGACTTTTCATCTATCTTGAAGATGCGATTTCTCGTGCTGCCAAGGATGTACTATTTGAGTTTAACGATGAAATTACAAGAACCAATTTTGTAAATACGATTGAACCCTTCTTAAGAGACGTTCAAGCAAACCGAGGTATTTTTGATTATGTTGTGATTTGCGATGAGACAAACAACACTGCTGCTGTAATTGATGCAAATGAATTTAAAGCAGATATTTATATTAAACCAGCAAGATCGATTAACTTCATCGGTCTTACCTTTATTGCCACCAAAACTGGTGTTGATTTTGAAGAAGTAATCGGAAACTTTTAAGTAACAGAGGTTAATCAATTATGGCAACCAGAAATCAACTCAATCCGCCCCCATTAAGAAAGATTACTGACTTTAAGAGTAAGTTATCGGGCGGCGGCGCTAGAAGTAATCTTTTCGAAGTGGTTTTATCCTTTCCGGATATTGCACCAGCAGATGTTACTGTTCTCGACAAATCAAGATTTTTAGTAGAATCAGCGGCTCTTCCCGGATCCGCCATAACTCCTTTAGATGTTGCATTTAGAGGAAGAACATTAAAACTTGCCGGAGACAGAACTTTTGAGTCCTGGACTATTACAGTTATTAATGATACCGATTTTTCAATTCGTTCCGCATTTGAAAATTGGATGAATAAAATTAATCGTCTCTCTGATAATACTGGTGTTACTAATCCGGCACTTTATCACGCAGACGCATTCGTTTATCAACTAGATCGTGATGGTTCTACATTAAGAGCATATCATTTTTATGATATTTTTCCAACTAATATTAGTGCAATTCAACTTGCATATGAAAATGATGCAATTCAAAGATTTACTGTAGAAATGCAGATTCTCTGGTGGGAAGCTGTTAAAGGTAACTCTGCTTCCGCTGGCGGTGAAGATATCAACTAAATAATAGATAATAACAAGCAAGTTTATTTTATAAGATGGCAAAACTTTTTGGTTTTTCAATTGAGGATGATGACAAAAAATCAAAATCTATAGTATCTCCCGTTCCTCAAAATAATGAGGACGGGAGTGATTATTATATACAGAGCGGTTTTTACGGTCAATATGTAGATCTTGAGGGTGTATATAGAACAGAATCTGATTTAATAAGAAGATATCGTGAAATGGCAATTCACGCAGAATGTGATGGTGCTATTGAAGATGTTGTAAATGAAGCTCTTGTAAGCGATTTATATGATTCTCCGGTGGAAATTGAGTTATCTAACTTAAATGCGAGCGATAAACTTAAGAAAATAATCAGAGAAGAATTTAAATTTATCAAAGAAGTGATGGACTTTGATAAAAAATGTCACGAAATATTTAGAAATTGGTATATTGACGGTCGAGTATTTTATCTCAAAGTAATTGATGTAAAGAAACCCGAAGAGGGAATCAAGGAATTGAGATATATTGATCCTATGAAGATCAAGCACGTTCGTCAAGAAAAAAAACCAAACAACAAATCTGGTCCTAATATATCTAATTTTAATTCTCTTTCTGGAAATCAAGTTATATATCCAGAAATTGAAGAATATTTTATTTACAGTCCTTCATCAAATTATCCTGCAGGAGGACTAACTTCTTCTGCAAAAAATTCAATAAAAATCGCTAAAGATTCTATTACCTATTGTACTTCCGGATTAGTTGATAGAACTAAAGGAACTGTTCTTTCTTATCTTCATAAGGCAATCAAACCCCTCAATCAATTGAGAATGATTGAGGATTCTTTGGTAATATACAGAATGTCAAGGGCGCCAGAAAGAAGAATATTTTATATTGATGTAGGAAATCTCCCAAAGGTAAAAGCGGAGCAATATCTCAAAGAGGTTATGTCTCGCTATAGAAATAAATTAGTATATGATGCCTCTACAGGAGAGGTTAGAGATGATCGCAAATTTATGTCTATGATGGAAGATTTTTGGTTGCCTCGTAGAGAAGGTGGCAGAGGAACTGAAATCACAACTCTTCCCGGAGGTCAAAATCTGGGAGAACTATCTGATATTGAATATTTTCAGAAAAAACTTTATAGATCATTAGGAGTTCCAGAATCAAGAATTGCCGGTTCGGGAGATGGTTTTAATCTTGGGCGATCTTCGGAAATCTTAAGAGATGAACTTAAGTTCTCAAAGTTTGTTGGTAGATTGAGAAAGCGTTTTGCCAATCTTTTTAATGATATGCTTCGCACTCAATTAATTCTCAAAAATATTGTTACTCCAGAAGATTGGAATAGAATGAGCGATCATATTCAATATGATTTCTTATATGACAATCACTTCGCTGAACTAAAAGAAAGTGAGTTGCTCACAAATAGACTCTCCACACTCACGAGTATGGAGGCATATATTGGCAAGTACTTTTCTACTGAATATGTCAGGAAAAAAATTCTTCGCCAGACCGACGAGGAAATTATTGAGATTGACGCACAGATTGACGATGAGATTGAAAAGGGCATTCTACCCGATCCAAATGCTCCCGTAGATGAAGCAGGAAATCCAATACAAGAACCGGGAATGGAAGATGGCGTTCCTCCAGAAGAAGTTCCTCCAGAAGAAGTGCCCCCAGAAGAAGTACCTCCAAAAGAACCTAAAGGCGGCAAGATATAAATAAATATATATTTGTAAATTATTTTTATGGAAGAACTTGTCGATTTGATTGCAACTCAACAATCTGCATCTGAAATATCAGATAAAATTAAAGATATCCTATTCGCAAAAGCAGCTGAAAAAATTGATTATATTCGACCAGAAGTTGCGTCATCATTATTTGGAGATGAAGATCATTCAGAGGAACAGGAGTAATGGCAATTAAAGTAGTACAAAATGTAAATAGAATTACTGCTACTGGTACTGCTACCACTAGTAATCCCATCGTTCTTAAGAGTGGATATTTGAGAGTTTCTACTGGAGGAACGTCAGTTTATGTTGAAACCGGAGAAACTCCTGTTGCCAACATAAATTCTTTTCATCTTGGTCCATATGGAAATGAGGTACTAAAGGAAAGAATTGCCAGACAGAAGATTAGGGCAGTACCTTCAGGAATCACAACAGGAACATCGACGATTGTTTCTTTTGATAATAATGCGGGAAATCCATTTTTGGTTGGTGATTATGTTACCATTCAAAATGCACAACCATCAGGAATTAATACGGAACACAAAGAAGTCACCGCTGTATATGATGATTCGGTGGTAATCGCACACAATAGTTCATCCATTGTTGGAGTAATTACTACAACTAATGCAATTCTTGCTAGAAGTGTGAAAGTAAGTGTTCTTGCTTCATCCGGATCACAGGATGTAAGTATTACCGAAATCGTTCAGTTAGTCACAGAGTAAAATGAAACTCATCACAGAAGAAGTCTCACAGGTAGAGTTTATTACCGAAAAGGTAGATGAAGTATCAAGAACCTTTATTCAGGGTGTTTTCCTTCAGGGAGACATTTGTAACCGTAATGGTAGAATGTACCCTATGCAGACTCTTGCTCGTGAAGTAAAGAGATATAATGAAGCATTCATAGGTAAGGGTCGTGCTCTTGGAGAACTCGGTCATCCAGATGGACCTACGGTAAATCTTGACCGTGTTTCTCACAAGATTATTTCCCTGGAACAAAAAGGATGTAATTTTATTGGTAAGGCACAACTTCTTGGAACTCCTATGGGGAAAATTGCCGAGTCTCTCATCAAAGAAGGTGTTTGTCTTGGTGTTTCTTCTCGTGGTGTTGGGTCACTCAAGATGACTAATGAGGGTCATAAGATCGTCGGTGAAGATTTTATGCTTGCGACTGCCGCTGATATTGTAGCTGATCCTTCTGCCCCCGATGCTTTCGTACAGGGAATATTTGAGGGCAAGGAATGGTGCTGGGAGGGAGGTATTCTACGAGAAAAATTTGTTGAATCAACAAAACGTAGAATTAATACTTTAGTTGATGAAAAAACCCTTCAAGAACATAAAGTACAGTTGTTCCAAGATTTTCTCGCAAATCTTTAAATTATAAATAAATATAGATTATAACACAACTAATCAAAAATGTCCGTTGGTAGAAATTTACAAGAAATGGAAAACGTAGTAACCAAAGGAGCATCACCTGCAGAACCAATGCATAAGTTGTCCACTGGTATTGCACCTGGACAAACCGGAAATTGGGAAGATCTAGGTGGTCCTACTCCAGAAAATTATCGTCCCGATGACGATTCCGCAAAAATCAAAGATCCTGCTGCTACTCTTGCCCAAGTAAGAGATGTAGTGAATGCAAAAGCGGCAAAGGCAGAAGCATCAGGAACTTCGGCAACTCCGGTAAAAACTCCGGGTCAAGGAGTTAAGGAGGAAATCGAAGAGGATGAAGATCTTGTCGATGAAGAAGAAGTCGATGAAGACGAAGAAGTAGTCACCGAAGAATCTTGCGAGGACGAAGATTCTAAAAATAAAAAAGGTAAAAGTAAAAATAAAAATTATTCTTCTGAAGATAATGAAGAAGGTGGGGATATGGCGATGAAGAAAGAAGAATATGACATCGAAGAAGATGTAAATGCCCTGCTTGCTGGCGAGGACCTCTCCGAAGAGTTCCAAGAAAAAGCAAGAACCATCTTTGAGGCAGCGATCCGTTCGAAGGTTGCTGAAATCAAAGAAGAACTTCAGTCATCTTATGAAGAAACTCTTATTGAAGAAATCGAAACAATTAAGAGTGATTTGGTTGAGCGTGTCGATGCTTATCTTGAGTATGTATCCGATGAGTGGGTACAAGAAAATGCTCTCGCAGTCGAACACGGTCTTAAGACTGAAATGACCGAATCATTCCTTTCTGGAATGAAACAACTTTTTGAAGATCATTATGTAACAATCCCTGAAGATAGATATGATGTTATTGAGAGTATGGTAGATAACCTTGATGAAATGGAAGAAAAACTCAACGAGCAAATTCAAAAGAACGTTGCTCTAAATAGAAGATTGGCGGAATCAGTTGCTGATGTAATCTTTGCAGATATTTCTGAGGGTCTTGCACTTTCTCAGAAAGACAAACTCGCTTCTCTTGCTGAAAATGTTGAGTTTGATGGTGAACAAAACTATCGTGAGAAACTAGTAACCTTGAGAGAATCATATTTTCCTTCAAGATCTTCTAGTGCTCAAATAGATGACTCTGAGACTTTATCTGAAAGCACAGACATTCAAAACCAACAACCTATGGTTAGCGGAAGAATGGAATCATATCTTCAGACTCTAGGCAGAGTCGCCAAAAAGTGAATTATAAATTATAAATTTTCAAACTAACTTTTTTACAGAGGTAAAACAAATGCAAATGTTCAATGCAGAACAATTGCAGGAGAAGTGGGCACCAATCCTTGACTATCAAGGACTCGATGAAATCAAAGATTCACATCGTAGATCGGTAACTGCTATCCTGCTAGAAAATCAAGAAAAAGAACTCCGTGAGTCACACGAGTTTCTTTACGAATCACCAACCAACGCAGGTTTTTCACCTGCCACAGCTCCTGGCGGCGGCAGTTCACAAGTTGCAGGTTTCGACCCAGTTCTGATTTCTCTAATCAGACGCTCAATGCCTAATCTGATTGCTTATGATCTTTGTGGCGTTCAACCAATGAACGGTCCTACCGGACTTATCTTTGCGATGCGCTCACGTTATACCAGTCAGAGCGGTGCAGAGACCTTCTACAACGAAGTTGATTCTGCTTTCTCCGGTCAAAACGCACAACGTAATCTAACCGGTGGATTTACCGGTGCTTCCGTTGGTATGGGTACTACTGCACAAGGTAGTGGAACCAACCCATCTATTCTTGCCGCCGGAAATAGTTCCACTGCACAACAGGCTAACGCCGGAGTTGGCGCCGACCAATATAACGTTGGTCAAGGTATGAATACAGCCGATTCCGAAGCTCTCGGAGACTCTGGTTCATCCTTCAACGAAATGGCTTTCTCGATTGAGAAAGTTACTGTAACTGCCAAGAGCCGCGCTCTAAAAGCAGAATACAGCCTTGAGCTCGCTCAAGACCTGAAGGCAATTCACGGATTGAATGCTGAAGCGGAACTCGCAAATCTTCTCTCCACAGAGATTCTTGCCGAAATTAACCGCGAAGTCATTCGTACCGTTTATAAGATTGCCAAGCCAGGTGCTCAGGCAAACGTTGCCACTTCTGGTACTTTTGACCTTGATGTTGACTCAAATGGTCGTTGGTCCGTTGAGAAGTTCAAGGGTCTTATTTTCCAGATTGAAAGAGATGCTAACGCTATCGCCCAGCAAACTCGTAGAGGAAAGGGCAATATGATCCTTTGCTCCGCTGACGTTGCTTCTGCGCTCGCAATGGCTGGTGTACTTGATTACACCCCCGCTCTTAATGCTAACCTAAACGTAGATGATACTGGCAATACCTTTGCTGGTGTTCTTCAAGGTAAGTATCGTGTATATATCGATCCTTATTCTGCTAACGTATCACCTAATCAGTTCTACGTTGTTGGTTATAAGGGTTCCAGTGCTTATGATGCTGGTCTCTTCTATTGTCCTTATGTTCCTCTCCAAATGGTTCGCGCCGTTGGTCAGGACACCTTCCAACCAAAAATTGGATTTAAGACTCGCTACGGCATGGTCGCCAATCCTTTTGCTGAAGGTCTTAATGCGGGACAAGGTGCTCTAACCACCAACTCTAATGTGTACTACAGGAGAGTCAAAGTCGCAAATCTTATGTAAAATTATTTTACATAGAACTAACAGACCTCCTTCGGGGGGTCTTTTTTATGCTAATTAATCTAAATACAAATAAAAAATGGCTTGCTCTTTTCCCGGTCAAATTGACAATAGAAACTTTCTGTCTCCGGTTGGATTTAAGTTTACATTAGCAAAAGATCCAAAAATTGTTTTTTTCTGTAATACGGCAAGAATACCGGAAATAACACTATCGACAAATCTCCAACCTACATATCTCAAGGATATTGATGTTCCCGGAGATAAGATCACTTTTGGCGATTTAAGTTTGAGATTTATGGTCGATGAGAATATGGAAAATTATATGTCAGTTCATAAGTGGTTATATGGACTTGGTTTTCCAGAAACGGCACAGCAATATAAAGATCTAATTACAATTGATAATGATATTACACAATCTCAAGATCCAAAGAGTGCGTTTAGTGATGGAAGTCTTTTTATTCTAAACAGCAATTATAATACAACTGCTGTAGTTAAGTTTAAGGATTTGTATCCAATTTCTTTAAGTTCTTTAGAGTTTGATGCGACTCAAACTGATATTCAATACTTTACAGCGGACGTAATTTTCAAGTATACTATCTATAACATTCTAGATAAAAACAACAAACCCTTATGATGAGTCTTGATGAAGTGCAAGAAATGTGGCAGAGAGATTCTGTCATAGACCCAGATAATTTACACGATGAATCACTAAAAATACCTCAACTTCATTCCAAGTATTATACAATATACAACACCACAATTCTTCTTCGTGAAAAAGCGAGAGAGACTTATAATAAAGTTAAGTTAGACCGCTACAACTACTACACAGGAAAGGCAACAGCGGAGGTATATGCGGAAGAACCATTCCCGTATAAGGTAAGAGATAAAGAGGCACTACAGAGGCATATGGACGCCGATGAGAGATTGAATAAAATTGATCTAAAGATAAGGTATTATGATGTGATACTTAAGTTTTTGGAGGAAGTGATTAAAATGATTACGAACAGAAATTACTCCATCAAGAATGCTATAGATTGGCACAAGTTCACCGCTGGATACAACTAAATAAAAATAAAAAGGAAATGAAGACTTTTCGAGAATTTATTTTAGAAGCAGGAGCAACTTCGGCAAGGTTGGCAGATGTTGCTAGACAAAGAATGGACAGTAGAAGAGATTTTAGTGTTTTACCTCAAGGACAACCTTCTTTGACTGTTTTAATGAATTTAGAAAGAAATGCCAAACAAAGAACAAGTGGTACATATCCAGAACGATCAAGTACCAGAAGAGGATCAGGAGGCAGTGGAGTTCCAACTAGAAGTGGAGACCCTGTAAGGATTTCACCACAAGAAAGAGAACGTATTACAAGTAGAGAAATAGTTCGTAGATACAATGAAAGAGACGCCAATAGAAACGTGCCATTTACACGTAGAGAAGTTCCAATACCTGTTAGAAGTAGATCTACTCCACCAACTAATAGTCTAACCAGTAGAACAAATACTCCATTAACACCAAAAATTAGAGACCAAAGAGCAGCGGCCGCAGGATTTTCTGGACCAGGTTCTACACCAAAAGGATCAAAACTTGCGAGGCAAACTGAACGTGGAGTTACTACCGGAGACAACCCATTTGATGTAATGAGGTCCGCAGTTACTCCAACTAAACCTTTACCAAAACCAAAAGCACAATCAAAACCAGGATCAAGAGGAGGTGGTGGATCTACAAGTAGATCTGGAAACGCTGGAACATCTAGCGGAAATATTTTACCACGTTCCGCATCTGAAAGATCTGGACTTCCTAGATCATTTAGACCTGGCGCTGCCGGATCTGGTGATATGATGGCAAACTAAATAAAAATAAAACCCGATGAAGACATTTAAGGAGTTTTGTATTGATGCGAATATCCAAGAGTTTTGGAATCCATTTGCGCCGAAACCAAAACCGCAGGTAGCAAAACCAAGTCCAAAACCTGATACTAGAGTTCTAGCATATAAAAATTATAAACCTGGTGAATTAAATAAAACGACAGGTAGATTTACTCCAAGAGCACATACCGGTCCGGAACAAAAAAGGTACGGTTGGAAACCAGTAAAAGCAAGTGTTTATGCTCCCGGAGATGCATTTACTCCAAACACAGTAACCGCAACTGGAGACCCACACAATTGGACTACAAGAAATGCTGCTGTACCGTTTAAGTATAAAGAAGGACAGGCACCAAAAGGAAAGGAAGGAAAACCATCAATACCTTATGGATCAACACTAAGAGTAACTGCAGAACCTCAAGGAACAAGAACAAGGGAAACAAAGGCAAAAATTAATGATGTTGGAGATTTTGGTAGAACAGGTAATGTAAATAGAGATGTTTCATTCGACGTTTCTCCACAAATCACAAAAGATGTTGCGGGAAAAAATATAACTCCAAAAGATTGGGGTAAAAGAATGGTTTATATGCAAGTTAAACCACCACCAGTTACAGCAAAAGTTTCGCCCTCTAAAAATACCAAATAAATACTCATAACTGATACTTTATGAATGTCTCATTTGGTGATATCAAAGAAGAATGAGGTCTATCTGCAAATAGAGGCAGAACCTCATATCTACTATGAATTGAAAGACGCATTTCAATTTGAAGTTCCAAACGCAAAGTTTTCACCTGCTTATAAGAATAAGTGGTGGGACGGATTCATCTATTTGTTTAATGTAGATACAAGAGAAATCTATATTGGTCTTTTAGATAGAGTAATTCAGTTCTGTAAGGATCATAATTATACCTATGAATTCACGGACAATAAGTTCTATGGTCTTCCTTTTGAGATAAATGAGAACATCTCAAAGGAAGGTGTGAAGGATTATATGACGGCGATTAGCAGACATGCTCCTCGTGATTATCAGGTTGAGGGAGTATATGATGCCTTAAGACATAATCGAAAGTTATTAATATCTCCAACTGCTTCTGGAAAGTCGTTAATGATATACGCTATTGTAAGATATTATGTGGAGAAAGAACAAAATACTCTAATAGTTGTTCCAACCACTTCTCTCGTGGAACAAATGTATAAAGATTTTGCGGATTATGGATGGGATGTTGGTTCGTACTGTCATAAAATCTACGCAGGAAAAGAAAGAGAAACTGATTCTCAAGTCATTATTACTACTTGGCAGTCCATTTATAAACTTCCCAAGCAATACTTTTCCAGATTTAATGTTGTTGTTGGAGATGAGGCACATCAGTTTAAGTCCAAGTCATTAATATCCATAATGACTAAACTTTGTGACGCAAAGTATCGTTTTGGATTTACCGGAACACTTGATGGTTCTCAAACTCATAAGTGGGTTCTTGAGGGTCTCTTTGGTCCTTCGTATAAGATTATCAAAACAGATGAACTGATGCAGAAAGGTCATCTTGCTAAATTAGATATTAAGGTTCTTCTACTGAAGCACCCACCACATCGATTTGAGGTATTTGAGGATGAGGTCCAGTATATTATTAATCATCAAAAGAGAAACAACTTCATTAAAAATCTAACATTAGACTTAAAGGGAAATACTCTTGTTCTTTTCGCTAGAGTAGAAGGGCACGGGCAACCTCTTTACGAATCAATAAATAGCAATACTACTGATGACCGTAAAGTTTTCTTTATACATGGTGGTGTAAATACTGATGAGAGAGAATTAGTTAGGGAAATTACCGAGAGAGAGAATAATGCGATTATTGTGGCATCATACGGAACTTTCAGTACGGGAATTAACATTAAAAATCTACATAATGTGATTTTTGCCTCACCAAGTAAATCAAGAATACGAAATCTCCAATCAATTGGAAGAGTTTTAAGAAAAGGAGAAAATAAAGTAAAAGCAACTCTATATGATATTGCCGATGATATTAGTTATAAGTCAAGAAAAAATTATACGCTCAATCATCTAATTGAAAGGATCAAGATCTATAATGAAGAAAACTTTAACTATGAAATTATAAACATACCTCTAAAAAACTAATGGAAAAGGAGTTTTATTGTATAATTAAATTGGTCTCTTCAGAGGAAATAATGTCTCTTATTTCCATAGATGAGAATGATGGGGACCCTATTATAATATTACAAAATCCAGTAGTTATGAAAATGCTTGATACTCCAACTCATGAGACATACGTTAAGATGAAACCTTGGATGGAGATTGCCGATGATGATATTTTTTTTATTAAGTTAGATAAGGTAATCACCATGACTGAAACTAAAAATAAAAGAATTATTGATTTATATGATTATTATGTAAATAACTCTACCGAAGAATATCAACCAGGAGGTAAGGTAGAATTGGATTCTAAAATGGGATATATCGATTCAGTCAAAGATGCTCGTAATAAGTTAGAAAAGATGTATAGGAACAATCAAAATCCCATATAAAACTTTAATCTCTTTAAGCTTACTTACACCCTACTCTCAAACGGAACAAACCTATTCTACAGACATTTTCCATACTTGTCAAGCCTTGTGAATCTTTCAAGAATGTGATAGAATAAACATAACTTATTAAAGATACATTTCATGCCAAAGAAGAACTCCGAACATTATGTGAATAATAGAGAGTTATTAGACGCTATTATTGTTTATCGTAATAAGGTAAAGAAGGCTGCTCAAGAATATTATGAAAAATATGATGAGTATCCTCCAAAATCTAAACCATGGGAAGGAAAACCACTTATTCCAAATTATATTGGAGAATGTTTTCTTAAAATAGCAACTCACTTATCATATAAACCAAACTTTGTAAATTATATGTTTAGAGAGGATATGATTTCTGATGGAATAGAAAACTCCGTTCAGTATATTCATAATTTTGACCCAGAGAAATCTACCAACCCTTTTGCGTATTTTACTCAAATTATACATTATGCCTTTTTGAGAAGAATACAAAAGGAGAAAAGACAACTGGAAATAAAAACCAAGATTATTGAAAAAACTGGGTTTGATGAGGTTATGACTGTAGATGATGGATTGCTTTCTGGAAACAATTCAGAGTTCAATAGTATGAAAGATGCCATTCAGTATAGAAACGGAAATCGATGACCCGCATATCTTGCCTGACGGACACCCATTGGACTGCCCGAAAATCCTCAAGACATCTTCACGATTATTTTGAGTTATTCTATAAGAATATTTTCTTTCCCACTTTAGAAGAACAGGGAGTAGAAATAGTCGTTCATATGGGAGATGCTTTTGATAATCGCAAAAGTATTGATTTCTGGGGATTAGACTGGACCAGAAGAGTTGTATTGGAACCTCTTCGTAAGTATGAGGTTCATATGATTGTGGGTAATCACGACATCTTCCTTCGTAATTCCACAGAAATAAACGCACCAGAACTTCTTCTTAAGGACTATCCAAATATCAAAACCTATAGTTCTCCAACAAATACAAAAGTTGGTGGTATTGATATGACCTTTATTCCGTGGATTTGTAGTGAAAACTATGATGAAACACTAAAAGTCATAAAGAAGTCCAAGGCAAAGATTGCGATGGGGCATTTGGAACTACAGGGATTTCGTGTAAATAAACATCTTATAATGGAGGAACATGGACTGGACCCGAATATTTTTACAAAGTTCCAAAAGGTATTTTCTGGTCATTACCATACTCGTTCTGATAATGGACGCATCTTCTATCTTGGTAATCCTTATGAAATGTACTGGACGGATGTAAATGATACTCGTGGATTTCATATCTTTGATACTGAAACTTTAGAGCACACTCCAATTAATAATCCTTATAAATTATTCTATAACATTTATTATGAAGACACTCCACATCAAATGTTTGATGTCACGGAGTATGCGAATAAAATTGTTAAGGTAATTGTCCGTAAAAAATCAAAACAAAAAGAGTTTGATAAGTTTATTGACAAACTCTATAAGGTAGGTATTCAGGACCTAAAAATTGTTGAAAACTTTGACATTCAGGAAAATGAAGACTTTGTAATTGATGAAGAAGAAAATACTATTTCAATTCTAAATCGTTATATTGACGAATCAGAATGTAATTTTGATAAGAATGTCATTAAAGGCATATTTCAAGATTTATATCAGCAATCTTGCGAAATCGAGTAAAATGTATCTTCTCACACTTAAAGATCGAAGAGATGACGGAGCATATGCCGTTCAAGATAGATATGGAGAAAAGGTCTTATTTCTCTTTGAGGATGAGGACGATGCCACTCGTTATGCTATGATGCTTGAGTATGATGAAGATTATGAGAAAGAGATGGATGTGATAGAAGTTGATGATGAACTGGCGATAAAGACTTGTAAAACCTACAACTACAAGTATACTGTAATTACTCCTGATGATATTGTAATTCCTCCTAAAAATGATAGTATTTCACAAGATTAGATATAAGAACTTTCTTTCATCTCCCAATCAATTTACAGAAATTGATTTTGAGAAAAACCAAACAAACATTATTGTTGGCGCAAATGGAAATGGAAAAAGTTCAGTAATAGACGCTCTTACATTTGTTCTTTTTAATCGGGCATTTCGTAAAATTAATAAGAATCAACTTATCAATACGACTAATGAAAAGGATTGTTTAGTCGAAATTGAGTTTTCTGTAAATAATCGCGAATATCTGGTAAGGCGTGGAATCAAACCAAATATTTTTGATATCGAAGTGAATGGTTCTCCTCTTCATAAGGAATCTGATGACCGGTTAAATCAAAAAGTACTAGAAGAGAATATCCTTAAACTAAACTATAGAAGTTTTACTCAAATTGTAATTTTGGGTAGTAGCACCTTTGTTCCTTTTATGCAACTTACAACGGCACATCGTCGTGAGGTGATTGAGGACCTTTTGGATATAAGAATATTTTCCGTGATGAATACTATCATTAAGGAAAAAATACGCTCCAAAAAGGATGAAATAAAATCTCTCGAATTGAGGAAACAAAATCTGGACGATAAGGTCATCATGCAGAAGAGATTTATTGACGAACTTGAGAATCGTGGTAATGCTAATATAAATGTCAATAAAGAAAAGATTACCAAGTTGGATGCCGAGGTTGGCATTCATATGATTGCGAACGCCAGAATTGAGGAGGATATTTTTAAGTATTGTAAAGAACAGGAAGAGGTGAGTGGTGCCTCCGAAAAGTTAGTGAAACTTAATAATCTCAAGGGTAAAATCTCTCAAAAAGTATCGGTGATTACTAAAGAGCATAAGTTTTTCTCACAAAATACGGTTTGCCCCACCTGTACCCAAACCATAGAAGAGGAGTTTAGATTAAATAGAATTGACGACTCTCAAAATAAGGCAAAAGAACTCCAAAAAGGTTTTAGGGAACTTGAGGAGACTATGAAATATGAGGGAGAAAGAGAGCGTCAATTTATCGCTTTATCCAAGGAGATTACAAGACTCAACCATGATATTTCTCAAAACAATACTCGAATTTCTATCAATCAGAGACAAATACGAGACCTTGAATCTGAAATTCAAACTCTTACCGAACAACTTAAAAATAGAAATACTGAACACGAGAAGTTAGAAGAGTTTAGAGAAAATCTCCAAAAAACATATGATGACCTTTCGAGTAAAAAAGAAGAAATCGTTCATTATGATTTTGCCTATTCTCTTCTTAAAGATGATGGAGTAAAGACAAAGATTATTAAAAAGTATCTTCCCTTTATCAATCAGCAGGTAAATCGATACTTACAGATGATGGATTTTTATATTAATTTCCATCTTGATAGTGAGTTTAATGAGTCCGTAAAGTCACCCATTCACGAAGACTTTTCTTATAGTTCTTTTAGTGAAGGAGAAAAGGCAAAAATTAATCTTGCGATTGTTTTTGCCTGGCGTGAGGTCGCTAGATTAAAAAACTCCAGCAATACGAACTTATTAATCTTTGATGAGATTTTTGATTCCTCTCTGGATGAGTTTGGAACCGATAGTTTTCTTAAGATTATTCGTTATGTAATTAAGGGTGCGAATATTTTTGTCATTTCTCATAAGGACGGAATACAGGATAAGTTTGATCGTATCATTAAGTTTGAGAAAAAAAATGGATTTTCTTATAAGACAGAGGTATAGGACACTTTCTCAACTGGACCTCTTGACAACTGCGATTATAGATAGTATTGTGTTCTCATAAGCACAAGACCGATGAAACTTCCAAACTGGCAGCATCATTCCAAGAAGGAGCAAAAGCGGAAACTGAAACCGCAGGCACTTCGACAAGCGAAGGCGCGATTGAAAGCCTTTAAGAAGAAACACTCTCCGGAGTGTTTTTTTTTTATAAATAATTAAAAAGTTTTGGAAAAAATGAGAGACAAAGAAATTGTAGGTTTGTGGGAAGCATATTTGCAGGTTCATCAACCTAAAGAAGAAGTAGAGCAACTTGATGAAGATTTTCAAGGTGCCGTAGAACGTACTCTTGCTGCAGGTGCTAAGGCAACTGATAAGTTTATAAAAACAAATCCAGTTGGACGGGCAATTGGTGCAGTTCTTTCTGCTGGTCCTGGAAGAAAAACACCAACAAAAGCAAGTGGTGGATATCGTCCAGTTGTAAAATCAACTGTAGGTGAAGAAACCGACCTCTTTGACATCATTAAAGGTCACCTACTTGATGAAGGATTTGCCGACACCGAAGAAGCGGCACTTGCGATTATGACAAATATGAGTGAAGAGTGGAGAGAAGAGATTCTTGACGAGGCAGTTAGAGGTTCTGGAAGGTCTATTGCGGACAGAATTACTGGGAATGATATTCGTGGAGTTACTAGAAAAGGAAAAACTGTATATAAAAAGCCAAAATGGAAAGATGATGTAGAAAATAAAGTAGATCGTGAATATCGTGGATATGCGTTAAGGAGACAAGGAGAAACTGAAAATATGAATGATAGAAGAGATCGCGAAAGAATTAAAGCAAATAAAAAATCCATTAACAGAATGAATGCTGCAAAAAATATAGAAGTTAAACAGGCAGATGGTGATTACGAAAATTCTATTGATCATTCTAAACCTTATGGTAAAGGTAAATCTGGTTATATGGAGGTTCCTACTGATTATCGGGCCCGTAAGCGTAGAGCAAGTGGTAGATAAAACCAATTCCCAAACTGGCACACGGGGTCCCTCACAAGGACCCTTTTTTCGTATAATAAATAGTTGAACCTAATACGACGGCAATCTGTTAGGATGGTTAAGGCACTTTCGGGTGCCTTTTCCTGTATAAATAATAGTGCCGTTGTATTAGAATAGAAATGAACTATCTAAAGCATTATTGTAACTTAATCAGGAAAGCAGAGAAAAGGGTTGTTCCTGAAGGTTACACAGAAAAGCATCATACATTTCCTAAAAGTATCTTTGGAAATAATAATAGAATTGTGATATTAACTGGCAGAGAGCATTATATCGCTCACGCATTATTGGAAAAGATTTTTATTGAAAGATATGGATTAAAAGATAGAAGAACTATAAAAATGATTACAGCATTCTGGTGTATGAATAATCAAAACACCAAGAATGAATATTTTAATTCTTATCTTTATGAAACATTAAGAGAAAGATATATTGAAACTGTTATTGGTAAAACGCTTTCTCCGGAAACTAAAGAAAAAATAGGTAAAGCAAATAGAGGAAAAAATAATCGTATGTATGGTAGAACAGGAACAAAAAATCCTAATTATGGAAAATTTCATTCGCAACAGTCTAAAAATAAAATAAGTAAAGCATTAAAAGGTATAATCCGTTCTCAAGAGTTTGGGGATAAAGTAAGTCGGGCAAAAAAAGGAAAAAATACTGGAGAAAATAATGCAAAATCAAATTGGTGGAAACTTACATTTAAAAATGGAAATGTGCTTATAATGTGTGGAATACATACTTGGTCTAAAGAAAATGGTTATTGTAGGCAAAGTATAAGTAAGATTTATGCGGGAAAAATAAAAACTCATAAAGACATTGTGACAGTTGAAAAACTGTCTGATGCTCCATCAAAAATTTCTTAAGGACTGCTATGATAATAGGAGTTAAAAAACACACCTTGTATGGCAGTTAATTTTGAAATCAAAGGAATGCTTGCTAAATGTCTTGCGATGGAGAACATCATAGTTGAGCACAAAAAAGTAGATACTGCCTGCTTTAACGTCCATACTCGGTGTCTTATTCTACCTCTCTGGGAGAAAGCAACTGATAGTGTTTATAATATGCTCGTTCTTCACGAAATCTCCCATTCCTTATTCACACCAAATATTGACTGGAGCAAGAATCATAAGATTCCTCAACAATTTATAAATGTATGTGAGGATGTAAGAGTCGAAAAACTCTGTAAAAGGAAGTATCCCGGTTCTCCCAAAAGTTTCTATGCTGGTTATAAAGAACTGGCAGAGCAAGATTTTTTCCTAATCGATGATACTGATCTCGAAACCTATAATCTTGCTGACCGGGTAAATCTTTATTTTAAGATTGGTAATTATGTTGATGTGCCAATTCAGGTTGGTGAAGAAACCGAAATCGCCAATTTGATTGGGAATGCCGAAACTTTCGATGATGTTCTAATCGCCGCAAAGGTACTCTATGAGTATTGTAAGCAAAAACAACAAGAAGAAATCGAATCAAGTCCCGATAGTCAAGAAACCTCTCAAAGTGGTGCTTCTGATGCTATGAATCGGGATGAAGGTGGCGGTGAGGAATCTGAAAATGAGGAACCCGGTGAAACTGATTCTTATGGTGGAACCGCACAGCAGGACCAATCCACCCAATCACAAGGCGGTCAGCAAGGTTCGGAAAAAGCAGAACCCGAAGTCAAAACGATGGATACACTTGAGGAGTCCCTTAAAGACTTGATTGGTGGTTCTGGGGCAGAAAGTGTATATCTGGAATTGCCTCAACTTGACCTTAAACGGGTTATTGTTCCAAATGCCGAGATTCATTCTAAATGTAAAGAACACTGGTCCTCTTATCTTGAGCATTATGAATATCAGTATTCTGATATTTTTGGCGAGGTTGATCGTAAGTTTGTTGATTTTAAGAGGTCGGCACAAAAAGAGGTCAATTATCTGGTGAAAGAGTTTGAGTGTCGCAAGGCAGCAGACTCTTATGCCCGTGCCACAACCGCCCGCACAGGGGTTCTTGATTGCTCTCGCATTCATTCATACAAGTATAGTGAGGACCTCTTTAAGAAGATTACAACCCTCGCTGACGGCAAGAATCATGGTCTTGTATTTGTTCTGGACTGGTCTGGTTCGATGGCAAGTGTAATGTCGGATACTGTGAAACAACTCTTTAATCTGATCTGGTTCTGTAAAAAAGTTGCTATTCCATTTGAGGTTTATGCCTTCACTCACGACTATCCTTTGATCTCTTATGATGCCGAAGGTAAGTCAAATATTAGGCAACTTTCATATCAAAAGAAAGATAATTTGATTCGAGTAGAAGAACATTTTTCTATGATGAATCTTTTTACAAGTAAAGTAAATAATAAGACTCTTGACGAACAGATGAAAAATATCTTTCGTCTTGCTAATCATTTCCAAGAATCATATTCTTGTAAATATAATGTTCCCATGGGATTGAGTCTTTCCGGAACACCTCTAAATGAGGCACTAATTTCTCTTCATCAAATTCTTCCACAATTTCAGAAACAAAATAAACTACAGAAAGTCCAGTGTGTAATCTTGACGGATGGTGAGGCAAATGCTCCAAAATATCATCACGAGTTTATACGCAAATGGGAAGAAAGTCCCTATATGGGAACGTGTTCTATTGGACCTAATTCCTTTTTGAGAGACCGAAAAACCGGAAATACTTATTCTTTGGGTAGTTCCTGGTGGAAATTTACGGATGTAATTCTTCACAATTTAAGAGATACTTTTGTGAATACGAACTTTATTGGTATTCGTGTAATCGAATCCCGTGATGCCGGAAACTTTATTCGCAGGTATTGTGGATACTCTGGGTCTGATTATGATGATGTGATGAACTCCTGGAAGAAAGAAAAGAGTTTTACTCTTAAGACTTCTGGATATCACGCTTATTTTGGTATTTCTTCTACCTCCATATCACAGGACACGGAGTTTTCTGTTTCTGAAGATGCCTCTAAATCACAGATTAAAACCGCTTTTGTGAAAAGTCTGAAATCCAAGAAAATGAATAGGCGTATTCTTGGTGAGTTCGTTTCTTTGGTCGCTTGATACTATGAAATATAAGTTTCCACTCGAACACGTTGTAAATTACACCACCAAAGAGGTGTGTGTAATTTGTGATAGTGCGATTACTGCGATGGGTGTTTCTGCGATTGTGAAAAAGTTTTATCCCGGATATACTGGGAAAATTGTAAGTCGGGAGCACCTTGAAACCCTGAAGAACCAGTTGGCAAACTGACCACCGGGGGTCCCACGACCCCCTTTTTTGTCGTATAATAACTTCAGTTAAACAAAACGACCTAACTACATTATGCCTCGTAAATCATCCGTGAACGACCAGCAACTTATTGAAAGCATTCAAGAACTTTATGGTCCAGAAATCACTTCTGGCGACCTCAAAGGTTTTTGTGCCTCTCGTGGTCTTAACTACCAAACCGTAAGCAACAAACTTTCTCACCATAAGATTGGTCGTGGTAAGTGGAACCTAGAAATCACCCAAGATAAAGTAGAAGAAATCGAGCGTTCTTTTCAGAGTGTTGCCGTTCTTCCCGACCATCAACAAGACCTTATTCCTGATAAAGATGATACCTTCGTCAAGTTTGGTAATTTTGCTGACATTAAACGCATTATTCAGTCCCGTCTCTTTTACCCTACGTTCATTACGGGTCTTTCGGGTAATGGCAAAACGTTTAGTGTGGAGCAGGCGTGTGCTCAGCTGAAGCGTGAAATGATTAGGGTGAATGTGACTATCGAAACAGATGAGGACGATTTGATTGGTGGATTTCGCCTTGTGAATGGTGAAACCGCGTGGCATAATGGTCCAGTCATCGAAGCACTTGAGCGTGGTGCCGTATTGCTTCTCGATGAGATTGACCTTGCTTCCAATAAAATCCTGTGTCTTCAGTCTGTTCTGGAAGGTAAAGGTGTCTTCCTGAAGAAGATTGGTCGCTTCGTCAAACCCGCTGCCGGATTTAATGTGATTGCGACCGCAAACACCAAGGGTAAGGGTTCTGATGATGGTCGCTTTATCGGCACCAACGTGCTTAATGAGGCATTCTTGGAACGCTTCCCGGTCACTTTCGAGCAACCTTATCCCGCCAGTTCTGTGGAAATCCGTATTCTTCAGGGTATTGCTGCCACTCTGGGTCTGACTGAGATTGATGATTTCTGTAAGAAATTGTGCGATTGGGGGGATATTATTCGTAAAACCTTCTATGATGGCGGTATTGAAGAAATCATCAGCACTCGTCGTTTGGTTCATATCATTCGTGCTTATGCTATTTTTGGCGATAAGGCAAAGGCAATTCAGGTTTGTACTAATCGTTTTGATGATGAAACTAAAACTGCTTTTCTTGAACTGTATGATAAAGTAGATGCCGATTTTAAGATGCCCACCGAACTTGAACTGACTATTGAGGGTGGTCACGAAGTTCTTTTCTAATAAAACTTTTTTACTGAAAAGTGTTATTCGTATAAATATTAATAGCACTTTTCGGTAATTATGGCACTTACAAAAGAAGAAAAATCAGAATACAATAAAAAATATCGTCAAAAAATGACGGAGGAGCAAAAAGAAGCAAAACGCCTTGCTGATAGAGAATATTATTCCAAAAATAAAGAAAAATGTAATGATAGGCATTTAAAGTATTATGAAAAAAACAAAGAAAAATTAAAAGAACAAAACACTAAAAATAATAACAACCGAAGAAAACGATTAAAAGAACAAGCAAAAGAAAAACTTGGAGGAAAATGTGTTTGGTGTGGAAAAACTGAAAATCTTGAGTTTGACCATATTGACCCAGCACATAAAACCCTAACTATTGGAAATATTGGTTGTTCTTTAGACTTGTGGTGGAAAGAAGTTGAGAAGTGTCGTCTCCTTTGTAGAACTTGTCACAAAAAACATAGTGATGCTGAAATGGCAGTAAAACATAGTTATTGGATAAATCTTTCTTTTGACGAGCGACAAAAACTCATTCAGAAACAACTTGACCAACAACCTTAAATCTGCTATAATTGAGAGAGGTTAATTATGACTTTTCTTAATTATGGCTTTCTCTAATGCCGAAAATGAAAGGCAATCACTTGAGTATAAAATGACTATGAACGAACACTCTGGATATGTTGATTTGACAAAAACTCCTGCTATGAACGAACCAAAAAATCATCTTTGGAAATATAATGAAGATAAAATCCTTAAGGATGTTGAAAATTATGTCAGCAGCACATACAGCGGGCATTACTGCGGAGATGAAGAAGATTACGCGGACATACAAACTATTGACCTGATGGCAGCTAAAAAACTTGCCGCCGGGTTTTGTCAATCAAATATTCTCAAGTATGGTAGTCGCTATGGGAATAAGGACGGACGCAACAAACGAGATTTGCTGAAGGTCATTCACTATGCTATGCTACTACTTCACTTTGATAAGCATTATTCTCGTAAGGATAATGGTCTCTCTGAATTCCGTTGATTATGAAACTTAAAGACAAAACTATGAAACTCTCTGAAAACACGATTACTATTCTCAAAAACTTCTCTGGTATTAATCAATCTATTTTGGTTAAGAAAGGAAATAAATTGAGGACAATCTCAATCGCCAAAAATATTCTTTCCGAAGCAGAAATTGCCGAAAACTTTCCCCGTGACTTTGCGATTTATGACCTAAATCAGTTTCTGAATGGATTGAGTCTTCATCAGGATCCTGATTTGGACTTTTCTGAAGATAGTTACATTACAATTCGTGATGGAAAGCGGAGGGTCAAGTATTTCTATTCAGATCCAAATGTAATCGTCTCTCCACCAGAAAAGCAAATCAATCTTCCTTCCAAAGATGTTTCTTTTCAACTCGAAAGTGGAATTACCGAAAGACTTGTTAAGGCAGCATCTGTCTATCAACTTCCCGATATTTCTGCGATTGGTGAAGCAGGAGTAATTCGTCTGGTGGTTCGTGATAAAAAGAATAATACCTCTAATGAGTATTCTATCGTTGTGGGAGAGACTGATAATGTCTTTACTTTTAATTTCAAAGTAGAGAATCTCAGTAAGATTATTTCTGGTGCTTATGATGTAGTTCTGTCAGAAAAACTTCTTTCTCAATTTACAAACACCAAATACAATCTTTCTTATTGGATTGCGATGGAACCCGATTCTACCTTTGAGTAATGGATTTCTTATTTTATCTTTCTCCTCAATCTATGGAAATCTATCAAATGGTTTCCCGCAAGATTCGAGTAGTTGAAAATGCTCCAATTTGTAGAAAACACGATATTTATGGGTGGTTTGACCCCACAAAGAAAACTATGAATATCTGTACCGACAGAATTGTTTCGAGAGATAATGTAAAATATTATATCAACGAAACATTACTACACGAGTCAGTTCATTTGGCTCAATATTGTAAGAACAAATCTTTGACTCCCTTGGGAATCTCATCTTCTAATATGAATCTTTCTGACAGAAGAAGGCAAGATGTGGAATCTGCTGTAAAATTGATTGGTCCCAGTATTCGGCAAATTGAAATGGAAGCATTTTGGATGGAAGATAAACCAAATGAAGTAAAATATGTAGTCAAAAAGTATTGTTTTTAATAAATTATTATGAACATATTTGCGAATATCTTTTATAAATAAAATAAAAGATATTCATAAAATGAAAACATTCTTCTGTCGCAAATGTTCTTCTGATATTATAGAAACTGATTGGTATTATTCAGTCAGAGGTCGTGATGGTATGTGTAAATCCTGTAGAAAAAACTACAGGAAAAAAGAAAAAAGAGAGCACACTAAAAAATATGTTTCTGAAAGAAAAGAACACTATAAACAACTGATGACTGAATGGAGAAAAAACAATCCAGATTATCAAAAAAAATGGACTAAAAAATGTCCAGAAAGTCAGTTGTTGAGAAGTGCCAGACAAAGAGCAAAACAAAAAGATATGGAATGTACAATCACTCAAAATGATATTCACATTCCAGAATTGTGTCCAGTATTTAAAGTTCCTCTTGTAAAGAGAACAGAGTATGCGCCCTCTCTTGATAGAATTGATAATACAAAAGGTTATATTCCCGAAAATATTGTTGTTGTGTCAAGAAAAGCAAATGTTATGAAAAATAACGGTTCTGTTGAGGACTTACGAATGCTGGTAGAATACTATTCTAAATTAATGAATTGAGGAACCTACCATCAACATATTTGCCACTTCCCCATATCCAGCAGAAAGTGCTATCGTACTTCCCGACCGCCACATAAATAAAATGCCTGTTGAATGCTGCCAACTATTGGCAATAGTAGCGTCCAAATGGTATCATAATTATGGAACTCTCGCTAAAAAAGATGGAATGCCATACGCTACAGAAAAGGGGGCATTTCGTAATCATCCCTGTACCCAGTGGGCGGCAAAATCAATTGATAATGCCTATTGGTTAATCAAGC